>Ga0208379_1000027_pt1 | contig 69028 bp, 86 predicted proteins | sample CryBogCBE02Aug07_FD_184559 | JGI IMG/M metagenome (GOLD analysis project Ga0208379, IMG submission 184559) | Freshwater microbial communities from Crystal Bog, Wisconsin, USA - CBE02Aug07 (SPAdes) | ecosystem: Environmental > Aquatic > Freshwater > Lake | place: Crystal Bog, Wisconsin, USA... | reverse complement strand
ACAAGGGAGAACGCTACGTGAGACCCTTCGAAACATAGAACCAAAAACTTTAGATGACCCTAAGTTTTTAGGGGGAGATTACGCCGTACTGGACAAAATATACGCCTCCATTTTTAAATAAATTTCCTGCAACGTTTTTGCAATCTTTTTGCAACAAACCTGCAATCTTTTTCAGACTATATACTTCGACCTTTACTGCCGAAAAATAAAAAAGCCTCAGATGCTCTAACATCTGAGGCTTTCGGGGGGCGGTTGAAGGTCAAAAGTGCGATTCTCAACGCTACTAAAATGGGTTCGATTCCCATCCGCTCCACAAAGATAAGAAATATTTGAAAACAAAAAACCCTCAGCACTACTAATGCTGAGAGTTTTGGGGTGGTGGTGTAATTGGTTAACATCCACGAATTTCACACTCTGGGAAATGGGTTCGAAACCCATCCACTCCACGAAGATACAAATTATTTGAAATAAAAAAGCCCCTATTGGCTTAGGGACTTTTAAAATTCGGTCGTTAGTTCAACGGATAGAACAATGAGGCGCTCACCTTATAAATACGGGTTCAAATCCTGTACGACTGACCATCAAACTTGCAAGACCGTGAGGGCACAACGAGCCAACCGTATCATGCGTGTTTGAGATACAAAGATACTTATTAGATAACTAAAACAAAAGAAAAAGCAATGAATTTAACACAGCTTTCTACCAAGTACAACACCAATGAAAAATGTATTGCTCATTTGGAAAAGGTTAGATGGGGCGATACGCCTGCCTGCCTGCTATGCGGCTCAATAAAAGTGTACCGAAGGAAATCGGGTATACGCTGGCATTGTAATGACTGCAACAGGGACTATTCTGTGCTTTATGAGACAATATTTGAACAAAGCAGGTTAGCACTACCAAAATGGTTTCAGTTAATCTTTCTGATGCTAAATGCTAAAAAGGGTATATCAGCAATGCAAATAAGCAGGGATATAGGTGTAACCTATAAAACAGCATGGTATAGTGCTATGCGGGTACGCTGTGCTATGCTCGACTGGGGAGAAATGTTGGAGGGCATAGTAGAGATGGACGAAAGCTATGTAGGCGGTAAGCCGAGAAAGCGCAATAACCCTTCTGTAGTACCGAGCAATGTAGCCGACTTGAGCAACGTATATGACCGAAAGGATGAAAGAATAAAGAGAGGGCGTGGTACTAAGAAGATACCCATAGCGGGTATAGTACAGCGCAAGGGGCATGTAGTAGCCAAAGTAATGGATAGGCTGACTTCTAAAGAACTCATATCCTTGTTAAAGAAAACAGTAAAGACTAAAGACAGCATATTGATTACAGACGATTACAGGGCATATAAGAAGATGGATGAACTTATTGAAAGGTATGTGATAAACCATTCAGCGAAAGAGTATTCAAGGGGTAAAACGCATACTAACACTATTGAAGGCTTTTGGTCAATAATCAAAAATGGCATAAGGGGGCAATACCATGTGTTAAGCAAAAAATACCTGCCTTTTTACTTAGCCGAATTTTGCTACCGTTATAACCGAAGGGATTTAACACAAAATCAGGCTTTTGGTGAAACCATAGAGAATGCAGTCAGCGATGAGAAGTGTTTTACCGATTATAAACCGAAGGGAGATGTTAAACGAATTGTTTACCCGCGCAAAAAGAAGGCAAAAAAAACAGCAGAAGCTAAATAACCTTGTTACTTATTTTTGCTAAATAAAAAGCCCCGCTTTTAATGGCGGGGCTTTAAACTTTCGGAAAGCTATTCTATTATTTAGTTCCAACAAATTGCTCCGTAAATCCATTGCCGTTATTTGCATTCAAGCTATATGCAAACTGATTGGTATTCGTATTGAATAGTCCATTAAATCCTGCTGGTATAGATATGCTATTGAATGTACCACCAACATACGTAGTACCGTTAACTGTACCCGAATTTACTGCAATATAATCTCCATTAGTAGTGCCTGTGAGAGTAGCTGTAAAAGGAATATAGCCTGTTTGTGGCGTTACCTGAATATGCGTATTGTCAATTTTAGTAACAGTTACGCTACTTGATGCTTGCGTGTATGAAGAACCGCTATAAAGAGAATCTCCAATATTACCTGAATATACACCAACAAGGTTCGTAGTTAAATCAGGAGCAGAGTTATTCTTAGAACAAGAACTGATAGCCGTAATTAAAAGAAAGGCGCAAATGCCGAAAAAGAAGGATTTTTTCATTGCTTATTGATTTATTGATTTAAAAATTTATTGAACTTTTACGGTTGTATTACTTAATACAGTACAGTTTAAACTATACCCCGATTCTATGTTTGCTGGCTTCCCTTTTATTGCCATACAAGCTAATAAGGGCGGCATAACAAGAAGCCCCAAACCTAATCCAAGCCCTAATGCCAAACCGAGCCTTTTTTCGCCTTCATCAGATATAGGGCAAGGCGATAAAGCTATTGTGCTGCCGTCAACAGCCTTTACATTTAGAATCTCTATTTTAATTATACCCTGTTTACCTAAGCCTTTCTGCTTTTTAAATTCCTTGATAACCCCCTCAGCAGCCGAACCCCCTTTAATCACTACTTTACCATTAACACTTACATCAGATGTTACGGTTAAAGCTATTTTTTCCCCTGCTTTATGTTTCTGATGGGATGTGGAAATTTTCTGCGCTACTTGTAACGGTACTGATGCGCCAGAGGGTACTGTTACATCTTCGGGTGTACCCGCTTTAATGGTTAATGATAATGTAGAAAATAGCACACAAATTACTAATGGCTTCAATAGCCTGCTTGTCCTGATAAAGGATAACATTGTTTTTTTCATTGAGTTGTTTTTAAGTTAAATAATGCCCAAATATATATTAAAAATCACAAGCAGGCATATATCACAATCTCGTTTTCGTATTCTTTTTACAATATTCAATGTGAAAAGAACAAGGCATATAAACTTTATAATATCCTTTGGCTTAAAAGTCAGGCAGATACGAAAGGATAAGGGGTTAACCCAAGAAGTTTTGGGCTATATGTGCGATATTGAAGAAAGTACCATTAACCGAATAGAATTAGGCAAAGCCAATACAAGCCTTACGCATATAAAAGCAATATGCGATGCACTGAATATACATCCAAAAGATTTATTCGATTTTTAACTTGCCTGAAAAGAAATAGGCTTATCCGCAGGGTCTTCGGTGATTTTTTTGTCGGGTACTTCTTTCTTTTTTGAAATCCTTTCCTGTACCCTTTTTGTTTGCGCTTTTGCCTGTTCAAGTGTCACTGACTGTTGCTTCGCCAGTGCTTCCATTGACAATTTCGTAAGTTCTTTAAATAGCATAATCTTAATATAAACACTCAAAAAGCCTGAAACAAATAAACCATGACTTTATGGTTTATTTGTTGTTTATAATTCAAATATACCACGATTTGATAATTCAAATAAATTGCCCAAAAAACCATAAATGAATAACATAGCGATTGAAAGTTTATATGGCAAAATATTTGATAGTTCAGACGGAAATTTATATGAGTTCTTTACACAAAGAATAGCACCGAGCGGTGATAGGTATAATACCAAAATTCTCATAAAATCACAAAAATATAGGGCATGGACAATCATTAGGAAAAATGATACTGACGCTTTTATTGTATTCGATGTCCATGAATACAAAATCAAATCATGGCTTAATGATGAAAACGGTAAGCTATTTATTGAAACCGTGAGATGGGATGAGGTATTGATAATATTTCAAGAAATTTAAAGTTTTTCGTAAGAACGATTTATAGCATCCGTAACTAAATCTGCCCTCTCTTTACATGGGTTAGGATATTTTTCTAATATGGCTCTAAATTCGGATGCAAACGGTTCACGAATTTTCTCTATTAGCTCAAGGAAATACTTATTGCTTTCTTCATTAGTTATTTCCCTAAACTCACTTTGTTTTTCCTCTTGCAATATATTATCCATAACTTTAATTTCAATTATATGAACATTATCAATCTTATTCTTTGCTCTGACCGAGAAAAATCGGTTTTAAAATCCGAAATAATACAATTCCCTGCTAACACAAATACATTTACAATATCCCAACTTGATGGAGACAACAATTTTGCTTTGAGCATACATGGAGGCAGCGGTAATGCAGGAACATGGGTTAAAGCCATTATTAGTGAGAATTTGGATGTTGCCTTTACTGTTGAAGAAAGTGCAAGTCTGCAAGTAAGGCTTGATGTAGCCAATTTAGATGTGCTATATACATTCAGGTTATACTTTTCTGTGTTCATCTAAAAACGCGTATCCTACATAGTCATTTAAAACGTATTTTGCTATACACCCCTTAGACATATGCTCTAATATACTGGTCAGGCGTTCAATTGTTAGTGTATTTTTGAATACGGTTTCTCTAAAGTTTATTAAATGTTCATCGAATAATTGCTGTGCAGACATATAAATTCTTTTTTTAAATGATGTATGATAGTATAAAGCCCTGTGAGCGAAAGAGGCTACCATCACATCACTTGTCCAGTCAATTAAAACTTGTGGTTCAATAATTAAATCGGTTTTTGTTTTACCTAAAATATTATCCATAACTTTAATTTTAATTATACATTTAATTATTACTAAATTTAACCCAAAATAGCGATTACTGTCTTAAAAGGGATAGGCGCGTATACATATGTTGTATCTACCCTTCAAACATTGTGGTTATAATATCCAATGTCAAATACAATACACGTCGATTGTTGTATCTACCTTAATAATTTCGGTTCATAATTGAACATTCTATCATAGCGTTGTATAGCATCCAATATACTGCTACGAAGGGTTGTATTAATATAATAGTTCCAAATCGTTGTAAAATTTTTCCTATTGTTGAAGGAATCCCAAGCCTATTCTTTTTGGCTGTACTGATATAAATATTTTTTTTAAAAAAGGATTTAGTGATTGCGCTCGCGCATCACCATAAGGACGTACAACCGCCCTGTTAATATGTTAAAGAACGTCTTTCTGAAAGCAAATATAAACAATTCTAACAAAAACAATAATTTAAGGCAATGACTAACGAGTTACGACAGGATTTTGCCACTTTATATTAGTTGCATATTTGTTATGCAGTAAGCATTCAATCAATCTTCTTTAGCTTTTGAATTTCGCTGTAACTTTTCAAGTCACGCTTATTAGTATTTAGTGCAATCTGCATTATATCTTCAAATGAGGCATTCACTTTGAAAACCTCATCATATTTGCTGGGCTTTTTATTTTGCGGGAGTTTTTTTGATGTTGCACTTTTCATAGAGCAAATATAATAAAAAGACATTTACTTTCCGAACTCCTTATACTCTTTCAGTATCGAAAACAAGGTTGTTCCAACTTAATCTACCACTGCAATTTGTAAGTGTAGTTTCAAACCTTTGACGGTCATTTAAAGTACGTGAATTAAATCGGTAAGCAAATTCATCACAATAGCGGTCAAGGTGCTTTTCGCTGATGTGGTGGTATATTCCAATGATGCCACGTTTGAAGAGTGACCAATAGTTCTCTATGCTATTTGTGTAAATATCACCATTGACATATTCGCCAAGTTTATGGTTGATAACCATGTGGTCAAATTTAGTTCGTAGCTTGTTATAGCCACCCCATTCATCAGTCATAACAGTTGACCCCTCTTTGACATTTTTCACGATTACAGGCATTAAGGTTTTCCCTTTTGTATCTTTTACTTTCATTGTAATAAGCATACCTCCCCGCTCTATCATTCCGACTACTGGCGTTTTATCTTTCACGCTTCTCCCTTGTGAGTTTTCAACTTTTTTATCCTTATGCCTGTTCTTATTTTTTCCTCCAACAAAAGTCTCATCCACCTCTACTACATTACTTAATATCTGAGGAGATTTTACACGCATCATTTCACGAATGCGGTGATTTAAAAACCATGCAGTTTTTTGACTTACTCCTAAGTCACGAGCAAGCTGATGTGAAGAGATACCCTTTTTGTGAGCTGTGATTAAATAGATAGCCGCGAACCAGTAACGTAATTCTATCTTAGTATTTTCAAATATAGTTCCCGATATAACTGTGAAATGTTTTCGTGTACATTCTTTGTTGGCGCATTTGAATCCGCGAGCCGTGCGATATACCTTTTCGTGACCGCAATTAGGGCAACAGACTCCATTTGTCCATCTCTGTTGCTCAAGGTAAGCAACGCATTTTTCTTTTGTATTGAAAAAATCTAAAACCGCTATAACACTTTTAAATCCAGAAACACTAATCATAACTTGCAACTTAAATATTACATACGCAAGTTACCCTGTCTCCACGCAATGTATTTGCGCAGTAGACTTCACACTTGTTAAGATACTGTAAAATACCTAATTTCATAGATTTATACCCAAAGCCAAATGACCATCATAACTAAACAAATGAAAGATAGTGCGGAGGCATTTATTCTTCGTTGGAGAGGCACTACTACAGAAAGGGCGGAATCGCAAACATTTACCAATGAGTTTTTTAAAATCTTTGGTCTCGATAGGAAGAACTTGGCGCAATTCGAGAAGCCAATTCAAAAGAAAGACGAAACAGGAACTGGCTTTGCTGACTTGTTCTGGTCGGGTAAGCTAATTATTGAATCTAAATCGGCACATTTGGATAACCCTAAGCATTGGGATAAAACGCTCCATCAAGCAGAGGAATATATTGAAAACCTATTACCACATCAAAGACCTCAATTTATTTTGCTAATGAACTTCAAAAGAATACAAAAGTATTCTGTCGAAATGAGCAAGTCAGATAAAGTAAAGATTTCATTTGAAATTGAAGTTCCGCTTGAAAACATTGGAACGAAAATAGATGAGTTTGCTTTCTTTCTTGAGTTTGCCAATCGTTTAGAATCCGATGAGGAAAAGGTAAATCAAGAAGCAGCAAGACGAATTGCAAATGTATATGACGCTATTGAACGCAAGGGGTACAACTCAAATGATATTGCAATTTTATTAGCAAGAATCCTTTTTTGTCTATTTGCTGAGGATACTGGCATTTTTGAAAAAAAACAATTCGAAAATTATATTAGAGAATATACGACTGGTAAAACACTTGGTGAACATTTACTTTCTTTGTTTGATACACTAAATACTAACAAAAAGAATCGCAAAATATTAAGTGGGGTCATTTCAAAGTTCCCTTATGTAAATGGAGATTTGTTTAATATAAAACTACACAAAGTCCCAACAACAACAAATGCCCTGCGTGATGCCCTCTTAGATTGTTGCGCTTATGACTGGTCAGATATTTCACCTGTAATCTTTGGCTCACTATTCCAAGCTGTAATGAATAATGACGAAAGACGGTCTTTGGGTGCTCACTACACCTCTGAAAAAAACATTAAGAGAGTTGTTGAGCCACTATTTCTCGATACCCTGCATGAAGAGTTTGAAAATATAAAGACCAACAAATCCACATTGGAGAGATTTAGAGCAAAAATAAACGGACTAACTTTCTTAGACCCCGCTTGTGGATGTGGCAACTTCTTGGTGGTTACATATCGTGAATTGCGTCTGTTAGATATTGAGATAATCCGAAAAATATATAAAGGAACAAGAGTGCTAGATGCCAGTTGGCTAAGTAATGTACCGCTTGAAAATTTTTATGGGTACGAAATTGACCCCACCTCTGCAATGATTTCAAAGGTAGCTTTATGGCTAACCGAACACCAAATGAACATGAGACTTGAAAGTGAATTTGGCAAAGCTGTTCCTACAATACCTTTGGATGAAGCTGCTGTTATTGTGAATGATAATTCTTTAAATATAGATTGGGATACAAACAAAAAAGGCAAAAGCTTTTCATACATATTAGGTAATCCCCCGTTCATTGGCAAGCAACATCAATCGCCAGAGCAGAAAATAGATATTGATAAAATACTAAGCGAGGCTAATGGTTACGGCGTTTTAGATTATGTTGCTTGTTGGTATATAAAAGCAGCAGAATACATGAAAGTACATACAGAAACACGAACTGCATTAGTAAGTACAAATAGTATTGCACAGGGAGAACAAACGGGGATTTTATGGAGCTATTTATTTAGAAAATATAAACTGAAAATTCAATTTGCTCATCAAACCTTTCGATGGCATAATGAGGCAGAAGGTGTAGCGGCTGTTCACTGTGTGGTTATTGGATTTGGCAAGGAAAACCTAAAAGATAAATTACTATATGAATATGATAACATTAAGGGTGAGCCTAATAGATTTAAAGTGAGAAATATCAACCCTTATTTAGTTCAAGGGAACGACACGACAATTTTAAAGAGGAGAACTCCAATATGCAATGTGGCAGAAATATCATTCGGAAGTATGCCAAATGACGGAGGACATCTTTTACTCTCAGACGAAGAAAAAAAGGAATTGATAAAAGAAGAGCCAAACGCCAGAAAATGGATAAAGCCATTGTTGAGTGCCCATGAATACCTTAATGGAAAAAAAAGATGGTGTCTTTGGTTGGTCGGAATTAAACCAAATGAATTGAAGAGCTTAACAGCAATTTATAAGCGCGTGCAGGCAGTTAGGAAGCATCGTATAGAGAGTAACAGGGAAGCAACGAAGAAATTGGCATCTACCCCGTATTTATTTGGTGAAATTAGACAGCCTAAATCAAATTATGTCTTAATCCCACGACATTCATCTGAAAATAGGAATTATATACCCTTTGGTTTTTTTTCAAGTAATAATATTGCAAGTGATAGTTGCCTAGCAATAGACAATGCAACACTTTACCAGTTTGGCATTATCTCGTCAGCTATGCATATGGCTTGGGTTAAGTATGTATGCGGAAGAATAAAAAGTGATTACAGATACAGCAATGAAATTGTTTACAATAACTTCCCATTTCCAAACGGGATTCTAAAAAGAAAAAAAGATGCGGTTGAGATAGCTGCCCAAAGGGTAATTGATATAAGAGAAATATACGTTAGAGAGGGAAGTTCCCTTGCAGACCTTTACGATACATCACTAATGCCTCATGAATTATTGCAGGCGCACCATATGCTTGATAAAGCAGTTGATAAATGTTATCGAGAACCTGCTTTTACAACAGACATAAAGAGAATTGAATTTTTATTTGAACTTTATGACACCTATACAGCAGGTATGTTTCCTATTGAATAGGTTTTTATCGGGATAAGTCACAACCAACACGTAAAAATGTCAGATGTTACAATATAGCAAAAACACACAAATAACATAAGATTCATATGTATCATAAAATCTTGTCGTAACTCGTTAGTCATTGCCTAATTTAATTAAGTTTTTTTCAAATCGGATAAAATACTAAATTTGCATGAAACAGGATAGAGATTGGAAGATTCTTTTAAAGATAGCAACGAGATAGGTTTAAAAAAAATATTTACACTTATAAGGAATTATTTTTTATCTGCCATCGGTATAACAGCGATAATAAGTATTATAATAATTCTATGTGAGGACACCACTAACTATGTCTATAAAGATGACTTGGTTAAAATAAAGGAAGTTAGCCGTTTCAAATCAGGTAAAGATACAGTGATTGTATATGATATAGAATATGAAGGTAAAAATTATATAAATTTCAAAAATAAATAATATGAAGCATTTAGTAGCAATTCTCGTTGACAGCGATACCTCACCGCATAGGGTTAAAATAAGCCATCATAAAGATTTTTTCTTTGATTCAAAAGATGCCCAACGTGCAGGTGAGACCATTAAGAAGGATATAGATACAATGGCGACAGGTATAGTAGCAGCCATAAGAGCGGGTGGAGAGTTAAATGTTTTGAATAAACCAGAAACATTGGCGAGAGTAATTCAATATCTTCAAAGTAATATTTCAATTATAGATGTTTATGAAGGGCATTCAATTGAAGATTTAGAAGCGATAAAACAGACCACAACAATTGCTGATACAGCTAAATTAAAGTCTTTATAAGCGCAAATGCGATATTGAGAATAAAATTAGCAATTGCAGATAAATAAGGGCTAATTTTGTTACCTTATGTTATATTTCATATCTTTATTTAAGACGATAATGCTCAGTGCATATAAAGCAACGGCAACTATTATATGTGCTCTGTTTGTTATATTTCTAACTCTAAAATACATTTTTGAATTATGTCAGCCCAAAGTGAAGAAAAACTTACTCTCGGTCATTATCTTACAATTTTTAGTATTGCATTAGGCTTAATAGGCACTACTTTAGGCGTAATTCAATATCTTGAAAATAAAGAAGTACGTGCTATGCAGGCAGAATTGACAGCGTTGCAATTAGAAAAAGCAAAAAAAGAGAAAGCCACAGGCGCAGCCTAACCATGATTATGACAAAAAGCCATGATACAAAAAGCCCCATGTATGTAGGGGAGAGGCACTACGATGAACACGGTAATCCGCTCGGCGGTATAAAAGTAGTTGTTGATGGCAGTCAGATGGTCGAAGTTGAACGCTCCGAAATGAAGATATGTGAAGATGCATATAACTCGGATGAGATTCTCACTTTTACCAATAAAACCAATAAAAAAATTCTTGACTATATCCATAATGAATTTTCATGTAAATTTGATAAACACCATGCAGATAGCGGGGATTTTATACTGTGCAGGCTCGTAGTGCTCGACCCTGCACCCCATAATCGCAAAGGTACTGTAAGGCAGATATTGGATGAAATGCAAGCTGAAAAGTCTTGTAATGTAAGCTTTGGTAAAAGTACCATGAAAAAAGGTGGCAAGATAGCCCCTAAAGCAACGCCCCATGAATTAAAGCAACGCTGGGATAAAAAAAAAGAACATATCACCAGTATAGCACAATCTATACAAAGCTTACGCAATAATGTAACCAGAGATATTAAATCGGGTAATGATAAAGACAGGCTTACCGCTCTCGCAATAGCCGTTATTGACAAAACATCTGAGAGGGTAGGCAATGAAGAATCAGCAGCCAACGGTCATGTAGGAGTTACGGGATTACAAAAAAAACACATCAAGATAGATGGAAACACCGTATATCTGAATTATATCGGGAAATCAGGTACAGAGCAGAATAAACAGTTTACTGATGAGTTGTTAGCATCGGAGTTAAGAAGGGCTATAAAGGAATCTAATTGCGATTTTATCTTTTGTACTAAAGATGGCTTTCAGATAAAGGCTGACCGAATAAACAGGTATTTATCAGAGTACAAAATATCGGTGAAAGATATTCGCGGTTATGCTGCTAATTATTATATCTTGGATAGGTTAAAAAAATGCAACCTGCAAGATATTAATGATGAGAAAAAAAGAAAGAGGGAGTTCAATAAATGTGTAAAGTATGCTGCCAATAAAGTCGGTCATGGTGCTTCTACCCTAAAAACGCATTATCTTATACCTGAATTACAAGACGACTTCATAAAGCACGGAAAGTTGATTGAATTAACCGAGTTGCATAAAGGCGGTATAGTTAAACATGAAGATGGTGGGGAAATTAATCCTTCTAAGACACCAGCCCCATTGAAAGATAGGATTCATTGTTCAGAAAAAAATGCACCGAATAGTGCAAGTGACCTTAATCATGCAAAAAATATAGAACTAAGTGCTGCCATCGTAAAAATAATTGAGCATAAGGTTTCTGAATATAATAAATTAAACCCATCAAAGAAAATATCATCGGATGCTGCCAAAGCAGTTGTAAGGAGAGGCATGGGTGCATATAGTGTAACACATAGACCGACTATAACCGATGGTAAGCCTAATTCGAGAATGGCATGGGGATTAGCAAGGCTTAATGCTTTTATCTTTAAGGCGGAGCACGGCTATTCAAAAAGCGGTAACTATATACAAGATGATGATTTGCTGGATGAACTTCATATCAAGCATAAGAAATATGCTGATGGCGGAGAGGTGGAAAAATTTACAATTAGCAATGTAAAAGAAGAAATAAAAAAGCCCAAAGTAATAGTTCTTAATAACACCGATAGTCCTTATGATAAAACAGCACGACAAATAATTTTAAAATATTTATCATTGTATAATGGTAAACGTGCTATGAATAAAATGCTGGCTTTTTTAAAAAATAGCAACCAGCAATATAAAAATAGTGATGTTTATATTTATATAAATGGAGATTATTATGCCTATGCTGATAGTGTAAGTCGCATATACAATATGGCATTATCACAAGATGACGAGTCACCAGATTTTATTAGGATAAAACAAAAAGATGGCATTATAATATATATTGCTGCGCCTCAATCTTCTATTTTCGGTGATTATATAGGCGACTATTATGATGAAAATGGAAGGATAAAAAAAGAGGTAACAGACCAAGCTATTGAAGCCATAGCACAAAACTTAGCTATACCAAATGATATAAAATATGCCGATGGCGGAGAGATATTGCTCGCGCCTAATGGTAAGATTTCAAATCTTACACCAGAGCAATATAAATTAGTAAGAACGCCTGAGTTTATTTCTTGGTTTGGTGACTGGCTGCATGACCCTGCTAATGCATCAAAAGTAGTTGACGAGAACGGAGAGCCTCTTGTGGTTTATCATGGCACTAATACAGAATTTTGGAAGTTTGATTTAAAAACAAAAGGTAAAAATACGGGCTGGGAAAACACCAAATATGGTTTCTTTTTTATTGCTGATAGAGGGTTAGCAGAAAACTTTACAAAAGAAAACGGGGCTGGCAATAGAATTATATCGGCATTTTTATCTATCAAAAAACCTTTAGATTTTACAATTGCAGGACTATTTACAAATGAAAAGCAAGCATCGGATATTGTATTTGCACTTTTCGGAAAAAAAATGGAATCAAAAAAAGCATTATCATTTTTAGATGAAAATGTAGGATTGGGTGAATTAGGTGAGCTTATGGAGGAGTTAGTAACGGATAAAGTATATAATCATTTAAAGGATAAAAACTACAATGGTTTAATATCGGAGTTTGGAAAAGGTATAAAGGAATATATTGCATTTAACCCCGAACAAATAAAACTTGCTGACGGTACTAACACAACATTTGACCCACATAACCCTGATATAAGATATGAGGATGGCGGGGATTTAAAGCATCAAACCGTAGGATGCATAATATACCATCCTGAGCACGGCTATTTGATACTAAAAAGGGGCAGGCTTGGAGAAAGCACGGACGGCATGTGGCATATCCTTAGCGGTGGGGTAGATGCGGGAGAAGATAAAGACACAGCAGTTAAGAGGGAGATACAGGAAGAAATAGGCTATGAAGGAGATATGTATATTGAGCATATAGAAAGCCTACCATTTGAGGGCTATGATTTTCATTATTATTATGTAGAGTTAAAAGACCCCATTGATATATCGCTTAACTATGAAAATGCCGATGTAGCATGGCTAACTAATCTTAATGATATTTTTGAGTATAATCTTATTCCTGCACTTGAGGACTATTTGCAAAATAATATTAACGTACTTACCGAATATAAGCAAGGCGGTCAATTCGAAAGCGAAAATGCACACATATACAAAATATGGAAAGAACTTGTAAACATGTCGGCAAAAGAATTACAAGTCTTTTACAATAGTGAAGAGGGAAAAAAGGCAGGGCTGTCATCAGAGCAGGCGCATAATCTTGGCATACATTACGGCAGGGAATCGGCAAGATGGATAATTAAAATGAAAGAACTGCCATCGCAGGAATGGACACCAAAAATGTGGGAGTGGGCAGAAAGGCAAATAAGGTTTATAAAGCGCATGTCTGGTAATCATGGTGAACTGATAGATAAAAACGGCAATAAAACCCGTAAATATCTCTCGCTGTTAATTTGGGGCAACGACCCTATGAAAAAAGAAAATGGAGGCAATATTAAAATGCCTAAATTATACATTCATTATTCTGATGCCATATTCGATAAATTTGCTCAGGCAGGCGATAAAGAATATACACGTAAACACTCTCTTACTAACAAAGGAATCTATTTTAATGAGGCAGATACATTAATTAAATATGGCAAGAATAAATATGAGGTTCAGTTATTCATAAATAAGCCATTTATTATAAATAATGGTACTCATATTTCAGAAGTTAAAAATCCCTATACCAATAAGAGAATTGAAGTTGAGCATATAAACGAAGAAGATATAAAATTCCTCAAAGAGCAAGGTTACGATGCTGTTCAGGCAAAATATCCAGCATTTCAAACCGTTGTATTCGATAAAGACCAAACGCGAATTATAAGGCGTAACGGTGAATTGATTAATGAACCTATTTATAGCAGTGGCGGAGAACTCACCAAATCATTTGAAAAAAAGCTGGAGGAATTACTTTTTATGATGAGTATGCAAAAGATAATAGCTGATAAGTTGGATTTAATTGACACGGAAATAAAAAACTACGAATACAACCTTACAGCATTAACAGCAGATGAATATAAATTTGTATCTGAACTATTTGTAGACATTGAATCAGAGGTAAAGCATAATAAAAGCAGTGTTGAAAAAATTGCTGCTAAGTATGAAATCACCGATAAAACACAGATTAAAGAACTGACCGAGTTAGCCATCATATTAAAAGGCAGAGAGATTTCACTTAAAGGCAAACTGACCGAGAAACAGAAATACGAACAACTCGTAAAGCTATATTTTAATCAGCCCAATTTAAGCCACAGGTCGAGTGAATCCATCAAGTTGCAACAATATTCCACTGCGATACCGATAGGCTATCTTATGGGCTTATATTGCGGTATAGGGTCAAATAAAAAGACCGCTTTATATTTTGAACCGAGTGCAGGTAATGGGGCACTCACCATTGCAGGCTATCCCGATGAATTTATAGTAAACGAACTCGACAAACAACGACTTAAAGATTTGAAGTTTCAAAATTTCAAAGAAGTTTTAAATCAGGATGCTACCAAGCATTTTAATGGGTTTGACAATAAGTTCGATGCCGTGTTAACTAATCCCCCGTTTGGTGCGGTAGATGCTATTGATTATAACGGCTATAAGATAACATCGCTGGAACACACTATGGCATTAAATGCCTTACAGACCATGAAAGATGAGGGTAAGGCTGCAATTATTATCGGTGGTCATAGTGCTTGGGATAAAGAGGGCAGAATACAGGCAGGTAAAAATAGGTCTTTCTTTGTGTTGCTTAATGAGTTATATGATGTAGAAGATGTAATTAATATAGACGGACACGCATTATATTCTCGGCAGGGCACAGCATTTGATATAAGGCTTATATTGATTAATGGCAGGAGAAAGAAACCAGCGTTCCCGCCGTTGCTTAATGAAACATTAGAGGCAACAGAAACCAATAGCGGAAAAGTTGTTAAAACGTTTGAGGACTTATGGATTAGGGTAGACAAAATACGCTAAAATTCATTTATATATTTTTTTGTATCTTTGCAAAAATCGCAAATAGCATGGCAATCAACATAGGATTATTGAAGCATTTTGTACCTAAAGTTCAATTACAGGCAACTCGTAACTTTAGCGGAGAGCTAAAAGAGGTGGGTGAAAGATTAGAGAAAACAATAGAAAAAACTCCATCTACATATGAAACCGAAAATATAAATGCAGATGATAAAATAGTATATCTGCATTATTTTGCAGCACAGTCCGATTGGTACATTGTGGAAAAAGACGAAGAGAAAGACCAATTACAGGCATTTGGCTATGCAATATTAAACGGAGACAGAGAAAATGCTGAATGGGGATATATAAATATCGAGAACCTGATTCAATTAAGAGGGGTAGAACTTGATTTTTATTTTACCCCTAAGATGTTTTCGGAGGTTATGAAAAAAAAATATGGGGAAACTCAAAAAGCCTTATCAGAGATACACGATATTTTTGATGGTAAAGAAACAAATCTGCCAAATCAATTTACATATGGCGCAAGCTATGGCGTACCAAAGAATGATGGAAAAAGGCTGATAGATGCATTAGAAGGCTCTGGCTTTATCGTATCAAACATAAAGAAAGGGGAAATTACTATTAGCCAACCTGATGGTAAAAAGGTAATAGTAAATGACAATGGCGGTGAATTTAATTTAATTGATAAAGAAAGCGATAAGCACATTGCCGATATTGCCTACGATACTACCGAAGGTATCGTATCTATTTACAAGCTAAAAAGCAGGATATACGACATTTATGACCAAGAAAACGAAAAGCAAGCAGTTGAAGGGCATTTCGTTTATGGCAAACATTTAGGAGTGCCTGAAAGCTATGGGAAAAAAGTTATAGATGACCTGAGTGGTTTCGATATATTCGATATGCATGGAACAGGCTTTAGGATAAGTAAAGATGAGGGCAAAACATTTTTGATTGAAGATAGCTCTGAGGATTTGCTTGTTTATTTAGTTGTTGGAGATGATGAAAGTTATTTAGATTCAATAAAATACATATCAGAGGATAAAGAACCCTATTCTCCACATTATATAGCCGACAAGATAACAGAGTTATACATGAATACAGAAAAGCCTAATTTTGAAGATGAAGAGCATTTCGTATACGGTATACGCTGGGGAGTGCCTGAAAGCTATGGCAGGGAATTAATTGATGAGCTAAAAAAGGATTATAATGTTTTCGATATTACATCCAATAGCTTTAAGATGTCCAGAAATGATGATTTGGTATTTAAAATCACATCAGCTAAAGACCTTGTTGTCTATATGAATAAAAACGGCAAAGAAGAATATCTTGATACTGTAGAAACATTCGGTAAAGAAAAATTATATTCCCCATCGGAACTTGCCCAAAAACTTGATAAGCTATATTTTAATGAAAACCATACGGCAGATGAACCCCACCACCAACCAGAAACAAAAGAAACCGAAGATGAAACCAAAATAGTAAAGACCATTGAGCAGACAGAAGCCCATGCATCGCCATTAGAAGAAATAGAACCTCAAAACCCTGTTTTACTTGACCTATCTTACCAGCCCGTATCAGAGACCTGCAAATCGGTTGACCTTATAGTGCCTGTAAGTATGCGTTATGAGCTTACAAAAGCCATGCAAGAGCTAAACAGGCGTGTAAATGGAGTAGATGCTTTTGTAGCTTTAAAACTTGGTTATATAGTAGGGCAATGCAGTATAGAGCAAAAACAAGCTGGCTTAAAATGCCTTTGCGATGCCTTTAGTGCGGAACAGGTAGATGCCATAGCACAGGCTATTTATAATATTGAGGTAAAAGGACAGGGCTGTATAATCGCAGACGGCACAGGTTCAGGAAAGGGCAGGGTCGCGGCAGGTATCATACGGTATGCTTTATTGCAAGGCATTACACCAATTTTTATCACAGAAAAACCCAACCTGTTTTCAGATATATACAGAGACCTAATAGCAATAGGCAGTGATGATGCAATACCAATTAAAATAAAAGAAGATTCAGTCTATGAAAAAAGGCGTATTGAAGAACCTGATGAAGATGAATCAGAAGATGGCGAAGAGGTAGACTGGGATTCTAAATATGAATTGATAAAGGTTGATAAATTCAGAAAGAATGCCAACTATGATAAAGAGGCAAAAGGTAAAAAGAGGGTAATACCATTTATTGTAAATGGCGGTGGCAAAAAGACTTCTATAAAAGACGAAAACGGCAATATTTTATATGAAGGCTTTTCTGGTACAGCGAAGGGGTTAAATGGCGAAAATCAAAAAGAAATATTTTTGAAAGGAAGGCTGGCAAAGCCTTATAACCTTGTACTTTCAACTTATTCACAGTTCAACCGTGCAGGTATAAAGACCGAGTTTATCAACCGTGTGGCAAAGGGAAGTATTGTAATTATGGATGAGAGCCATAATGCGAGCGGTGATTCAAAAACGGGAGAGTTTTTAAAGGAGATGCTGGTAAATTCAAAAGGATGTACATTCCTTTCAGCGACATTTGCAAAGCGACCAGATAATATGCCTATTTATGCCGATAAAACATGTTTGAGCGATTCGAACTTAGATTCAGAGGCATTAGTTTATGCTATAACGAATGGCGGTGTAGCCTTACAGGAAATAATATCTGCAAGCCTTGTATCGGAAGGGCAACTAATACGCAGAGAACGTTCGTTTGAAGGGGTAGAGGTTAATTATAAATATCTCGACAAATCGCAGGAAGATAGCGGCTATCCTGATTTAAACCTTGAGGAAACCCATAAATCCATGATGGATAACGCTACAACCCTCATCATGGAGATAATGGAGTTTCAGGAGGAGTACGTAGACCCTGTAATAACAAAGGCAGATAGTATCGCCAAGAAAGAATATAAACAGGTCGAAAAAACCAAAGGTACTAACAAAGTAGGCATTGCCAATCAACCTATATTTAGCGGGGTATTTAATGTTATCAATCAATTATTGTTCTCTATAAAGGCTGATGCAGTGGCGCAAGTTGCTATACAGCGACTTAAAGAAGGCAAAAAACCAGTAATAGGCTTTGCCAATACGATGGAAAGCTTTTTGGATAATATGACCAGCGATAGTGGTGAAAGCATAAAGGTAGGAGATACCGTAAATGCCGATTTCTCAAAAATATTAGAGAAACGTTTATATACAACACTTAGATATACCGTATCAGATGCGAAAGGTGAAAAAGAATACAAAGTGTTAGATATATCTGAACAGGACGAATCTTTCCAAATAGCATATAAAACGCTGTTACGAAAAATAAAAAAGACATCTATAGGCATAAGCAGTAGCCCTATTGATGTGCTATTAGATAGGATTGAGAATGCTGGATATAAAGTGTTAGAAGTAACAGGCAGGAATAAGCAATTAAAATTAAATGCTGATGGCACTGCTTTGGTAAAAACGAGAAACAAAATCCCAGTTAACGATGCTTACAGGCAATTTAATGATAACGAAGCAGACTGCTTATTGATTAACACATCAGGTAGTACAGGTGCATCAGCACACGCCATGCCAACTAAGCGAGTAAGCAAGGAGCAGGTGAGGCAAAGGGTAATGATAATTTTACAAGCAGAATTAAATATCAATACCGAAGTACAAAAGAGAGGCAGAATACACAGGACTGGTCAAATATTAAAGCCTATTTATGACTATGTAGTTAGTGCAATACCTGCGGAGAAAAGGTTGATGATGATGCTACAGAAAAAATTAAAATCACTGGATGCAAATACAACCTCAAATCAAAAACAATCTGCGGCGTTAATGGATGTTGCTAATATTGATTTCTTAAATAAGATAGGCGACCAGTTAGTGTATGAGTATTGCTTAGAAAATAAAGAGTTCAATGAGAAAATAGGCGACCCGCTAAAACTATCAGATTCCGATTCAGAGAAAACAACAGTTATAGATGCTGCGCAAAAGGTGTCAGGCAGGGTTGCTATATTATCTTGTAAAGAGCAGGAAGAGTTCTACACTGAAATAAGCAACCGTTATATTTCGACAGTAGAATTTTTAATACAGACTGACCAATATGACCTTGAAGTAAAAGATGTAGACCTAAAAGCGGAAACGCTTGAAAATACAATCGTAGTAGCGGGTATCGGTGGCAAGAGCGTATTTAGCCGTAACTCGGTATTAGAAAAATGCAGGGTGGTAAACCTCAGAAAGCCATATAAAAAGATTGAGGTTGAAAATCTTTTAAAGCAAAGTTTAGGGGAGTTTGCAAATGCTGAATCACTCCAAAAAGCGAATATCAAAAAACTAAATATGATATTCGAGCAAAACCTCGCAAATGAAGAAGAGGAAATAAATGAGCACTACGATAACCAAAAAGAAGAGATAACAAGCGAGAAAGGGTTTATAAAATTAAGCTACGATGCAAGGGCACAGAGAGACTATGTAAATGACAGGGAAAAAGCATTAGAGCAAGGCAGAAAAGAAAGACTTGAATCTGCAAAGTCGCGCTCGGCTAACAGATTGCGTTCACTTCAAAAAGAGTTTGAATTTTTCAAAGTAGGCAGGGTAGTGGCTTACCCAAGTGTAAGCTATACAATAGATAGGGCATGGTATAAGGCAATATGTTTAGGATTTCAGATAAATGATAAATCAAAAAACCCTTACACACCTTCTGCTATTAAGTTAAGATTTGCAGTAGCTAACAGCCTACGCTATATTGCTATACCTATGTCTAAATATGAATTGATAGATACAATTAAATCCCTTACATACGAAAACATTTATTCATCAGACACCGCATCTACATTAGACAATTGGGATAAGATAATAGCTGAAAGTAGCAGCGATACCGTTATTCGATATATTGTTACAGGTAACATATTACAGGCATATGGCGTTCCTGAATTGAAAGGTAATTTAATTAGCTATACTACAAATACAGGCGGTATTAAGAAGGGTATATTACTGCCTGATGGGTTCACTCCATCAAGTAAGAGAGATAAAGAGGCACTTCGTATTACTGTACCATTGATTAAAGCCTTACCATTGATTAAATCTATGACTTTTGGTAGCAGCCTTTATGCATCAGGTCAATTTACTTTTAGCAGGATGAATGGTGAAAAGTACAAAATCATTGTACCTGCTTCTAAATCATTAGGTGGACAGTATTATCTTGATGACCTCATACGAAGACTTGTGAACGGTCAGTTTGAAAAGTCTGGCGGCAACATGATTGCGGAAATTAATGCCATTAAAATTGATAACCTTGTTGAATATCTGCAAGAGAAATTCAAACTTACAGTGGCATTAGTGCCAAATCAATTTGAACGCATAAAAGATACGCTCGATGACACCGTAGATTATCAGGATGAAGAAAAACGCCCAGAGGATATATTTATTGAGAAACTGACCGTTGTTGATAAAGAGGAAGAAAACCGCATCCATGAAGAAGAGACAAGGGCTTTAGCTGAGATACAGGCTAATCAAATGGCTGAACAACTTAAAAAGACCAACCAGATTTTTGACATAGAGCTTGAAAAGGGTAGGGTAGAGTTCGATAAAAAGCTGGTTAATCTTCTCAGGTTATTTCATGGTGAAGAATTACTTGTAAAAGGTGGTAAGGTTGCTAAGTCAGACCCTCACTTAGATGAATTGAAACGAGAAGCCTATAAAATAGGCGAAGAATCTTGCAGGGATGGCTTGCCGAGAATACCTGCACATAATAATAAGCTCACAGAATTTATGTACCCAGCCATTAAAGGAAAGCCCAGAAACTATGCACGGGAAATAATGTTGGCTTTCGAGAGTGGGTATTATAATGAAAACGAGAAGGAGTTGAGAAAAAGATTCCCGAAATTATACAACAAAAATTAATTAAAAAAAATCTTTAATTTTGCAATTATGGATAATGCAATACCATCGGTAAAAGAATATTTTGAAGGGATTAACCTTGCTTTACTACCTATCAATGTAGGCACGTATATTAAGGATAACATACTTTCAGACCCTCAAAGTCTAAAGGTATCGGTGGATGATAAATATTTTAAGGACATTAAAAGCCTTATTGATACAGAATACCCTCATGCATATGTATCTTATCAGCCTGAGCCGAATGAGCAGCCAAAAGCTACTGAATCAGAAGAAAAAAGCACCGAAGAACAAATTATATCTTTAGAAAGAAAAGTAAAGATATTTAAGATGCGTGTGCCTAAAATCGAAGGTAAGGATAAAGAAAGCTTAGAGCGCAAAATCAGGATATTCGAAATGAAACTAAAGAAGCTACATGAGATGAGGGAGAAAGGGGGGAAAGTAGCCATAACATTACAAAAAATCACAGGCGACCCAACGCCTCAAACAGGTGAAGTAATCGGCTCTGCGGTAGTACAGACAGGCGACCCAGTAGATGAACAAATGCAACATGGCGGTGAAATAAAAAAGTATACTAAGGGTGAAACCTTTTATGATGCACAAGGCAATCTTTATCGCTATTCCCATTATGATAAAGCGGCAGAGGGGCACTATGTAAAAGACCATAAGGGTAATTATCAATTTGCAGGGAAACATAGCATAGAAAGGTTCACAAAGCACGACCCGACAAAGCATATGAAACAAGGCGGGGAGATGAATACCGAATTAATGGCTGCAATATGGAACGCTCACTATGTATTGGTGAATTTTGAGAGGCTTTTAGGCGACAAGAATGAAATTATAACACCATTTATCAAAAAAGGCTGGGCACATACCAATGACCTTTTGAAAAAGCAATTAGAGCAACTTCCTGAATCGGCAAGCCCAGACCTTAAAAATCTATTACAGAAACTTGAGTTTATTATAAACGAAATAAGGATGGAAGGGGTGCATATACGTAAGCAAGATAAAGAAGAGTTGCCCCACTATATTAAAATTGCCAAAGAATTTTTACAGCAGGATAAAGAGCCTGAGCATAAGACCGACCATGCCCATCTGCAAACAATAGTTGATAAACTTAATGAGGAGTTTAGAAGACAAGATGAAGGCTATGATGAGCATACAAAACCCATTACTCTTGACAATATCAATACTGTAAAAAAAATCACCTATCAAACACCGCATGGCGATGAGCCTGCATATGATATAGATTGGGGCAGTGGTAGCTTCGGGTGGATATTAGTTTCTTTAGCAGAAGAAATGGGCATAACGCCTAAAGACATTGAAGAGTTATCAATATATACCAGTAAAAACAATTAAAATAATATATCCATGTCACAAAAACACAGAAGCATCGAGCAGATAAAAGCAGATATTGAAGATGTAAAAATCGCTATATCAGAAGAGACTAATGCCGAAGACAAAAAAATAATGGAATCAGCATTAGCTGATTTAGAAAAAGAATTGAAAGAGGCAGAAGAAGCAAAGATTGAAGCGATTGCAGAGGGCGAAAAAAAGCCTGAAAAGCCTGCTAAAACGCCAAAAGCCCCAAAAACAGGTGCTCCGAAAAAAGCAAGCAAGAAAGAGAAATTAAAAGAGGCGGTAGAGCACCAGACCAATAGGGCACATGAAATATTTATGCCTAAAAAACAAGATAAAGAAATTGAAAAGTTTGAAAAGGCAGAGCAAAAGCGGGAACTCGAAGAAGCAGAAGAAAAGCACAAAAAGCAATCTATTATACAAGTAGATGGCAAGCATTATGATTTGGAAGATTGCAGGCAGGCAATATTGGCAGTTAAAGCACGAGTAAACCAAAGCAAGCGTTATGCAAATAAGCATAAAACAAAAAGTGATATAGTAAAAGCTGCCGATAAGGTAGAGACCTTAATCAGTAACATACACGATGCTATTCCTGAAAAAACTATTGATAATAAACCCAAAGAGGTGATAGCGGCATTAAATTCCTTTAAACACAAAATGGAAGATGCATTTTCAGCCCTCAATAAAATTATTCCCGAAACAAGTATCAATAAGCTAAAGAAAGCCCTTAAAGAGGCGATAGATGAAGCTATCAATGAAGTTAAGGAATAACACATTAACCAATTTAATTCACCACAAAATAAAAAAACAATGGCACATAAGAGTAACTCAATAATCCATACCCTACATACTCATGCTGAGAAATTAGTAGGCACACACAAATTCCCAGTAACACCAGCGAAAGAGGCAGGTGCGGTATTGGGAAGTAAGCACGGTAAAACAGCAGGTAAAAAAGCTGGAAAAGTACTAGGGCACTATAGCCATAATCCTGTGAAAAAAAAGAATTAAGAAAATTATATAAATCACAATAAACTTTCGTAGGTTTGTCGTGATTTATACTTTCTTAATTTAAACCGCTAACATTATGGTTAATGATTTGTATTTGGCACATTTAGAAGCCCTAAGTCAGTATGGGCTATCGCAAAGTAGTTTACCAAAAGAATTAAATGAAAAAATCATCAAGCTAATTTTAAAAGCAGATGAGTATTCACAAAAACCTGACGAAAAAGAAAAAATTAACATAGAACATGAATCTGCTAAATTAGCAAATGAAATCATGGACTATGCAGAGGAAAACCTCGAAGAACCACCTACTGAGCAAACACCATCACCTGCTGCTGCATATGGAGAATCAACAGCCGTACCACAGCAACCTACAACAGGTGAAGATAGCAAATCAAATAACTCATCCAAAGAAAAAGGGGGGATGGGAATTTTTGATTGGTTATTCTAAAATGACACATGGAACAAAAAAATCGGGCTAACATTCTTGGCACTATAATTAGTCTCAGGAAGAATATAGATATTGAAAGTTTTTTAGAAAACTTGACGAGCATATCTAACTTATGTAATGAAAGTGAGGCAATCTTGATTAACAAGGTTATCAGCGAAGTCGCCTCCATATATGAAATTGATGAGGCGTACATAAAAGATAATAATAATAAGGCAAGGGATGATAAAAAACAAATGTCTATAAACCTTATCTGTTATATCCTGAAAGAAGATTATAGGTTCGAGCTAAAAAAAATAAAGGAAATTTTTGATATACACGAATCAAATGTATCGCGCAGGATTAAGTATATAAAAAGTTTAGATAGAAATAATAGGATTGATGTTGTTACGTTGCGGTTATATGACAAAGTAATTGAAAATTTAAAAAATAAAGATTATTTATAGGACATGGCAAGAGGGATTAAAACAAACGGCAGAAAGCAGCCATCGGTATTTGATGAGGACAATATACCGCAAATGGATAATGAAGAGATAACCGATAACAACGAAACAATGACAAATATTAATGATAATAGCAGTATTACCGATGCAGAAATAATTGAATCGAATACCACTCCCCCTACAGTGAATGATGACCCGCATAAAATAGGAGACGAATATAATCCTTTGCAGGGTGAGACCAAAAAAAGGGATTATGCAACAAAGGCAGGCTTAGAAGCAAGCGGTAATGAACAAATAATTGAAAGAGTGCCCGAACCTAAGATTACAATGCCTCCGCCACCACCGCCTAACAAAAATGCTGGGAGTAATACCATGTCAGGTGAATCTCAGCCACCTATCAATAATGGAGGCGCACAAACAACCGCTCCGCAACCGCAAAAATTAAACCCAGACATGCAGGGCTTGCCTGAAAAAGATGCAAAGCAAGCTTCGACATTACTTGTAGATGCCATATTAGATGGCTATAAACAATTTTGGGGTTTTACTTCAAAATGGGTTGAGGTATCTGATGATAAGATTATTGAATGGGTAATGCAAGACCAGATAAGCCTTGATATACGAATCGGTGTAGGGGAAGATGGCAAAGAGGCTTCCTTAAAAGAAGTATACGATACCTTTAATAGTCAAGCAAAGGAAGCACTTACAGTTAATCTTACATCACAATCATTTCAGGATGTAAGGGCGGCAATGGTTAGGGAATTTACTAAAAGGGGTTGGGGTATAAGCGATATGCAATATATCATACAGCACTTTGTAAGGGATGCTGGGCAGCGTTCCTTAGCTGTATATCAGCTAAAAAGCACGATGAATAATTTTACCAAATCGGTAATGAAGAGCTATGAAGAAACAAAGAAGCTCAGGGAAGAATTATTCCAGCAGCAGGCAGCAAGAGTAGAAAAAAGCGAGCCTACGGTAATTAAGAAAGAGAAACCGACACCGCCTGCACAAGAAACACCTCAGCAGGCAACGGTATATTCAGAGAATTTTACAGAGACACCTAATAACAAATTCGTTGAAACTTTTGAAATGCCTAATTCAGAGGTTACAAATCCTAATGTAAGAGAAGTGCCTTTTTACGATGGCGACAATAAAAGAAGCGAAGCGCAAAATATAGGTGTGGAAATTGTCCCTATTGAAAGCAACCAGCCTTAATCAGGCAGTAAGAAGTATAATTACAATGGCGAGAGAGACAAAGTTAGTAGTAGTAACTGGGCGTAAACGAATCGGTAAATCCAATGAAACGCTACGCACTCTATATAATGAATATTGCAGGGGGCAGCATGGGCGTAAGGTACTTATCTTCGACCCTAACAATGAATATGGGGCATATGAATTATACGATAGGGGAGGAATTGTTATTGTCAATGTTCCCTTGCTCGGTCATAATGATATTTTAAGTTTTAATAAACAAAAAGTAGTTGAAATAAGAAGAATAGTACCCGTTAATAATTTCGGTCAGCCTCTTACGCCAGATGAACAGGATGATTTGATTGTGAAAATGATGTCGGAGTTCAGGGGCGGATGCTTATTTATTGAAGATTTGAATACCGTATTCGGAGATTCATTACCTAAAAAGGTTTCTGCATTCTTTACTAATAACGCTCATAGGGACTGTGATATAATAATACAAATGCAATCCATTGGTAGGATATTGCCTAAGATGTGGCAGAATACACAGATGATTAGGTTTCATGCCCAGCTTGATAGTGTAGACCAGTCCAAAGAAAAACTGAAAGAAGATTATGAGATATTCAAGATAGCTCAATTAATGGTAGATTTTCAATATAATGCAGGCAATACAAGGTTTTTTGTTTGGGTTGATAAAGAGGATAAAAAGATAAGGGGTGCATATAGCAGGGCAATGTTTGATAAAGCCATCATGGATTATTTGGAAGAGAATCAAAATATAGTGCAGAAAGAAATTAAGCGAATAGATTTTCTTACTAATCAAAGAAAATATACGCCTTCGCAAGCATTGCAGGTAGTTAAGAATAAACTTTATAAAGAATATTGTACGGTATAATTAACATCAAAATAAAAAAATGGAAAAAGCAAAAACAACAGATACAAAAGCACCACAGAAAAAACAGGCTAAGATACCTAAGATGTCGGCTGCTAAGGGGAAAGGTATAAAAGACAAGGCAAGGCACACCATATTTATTGCACCTGATTATAAGCAAAAGATGTCTATGCCGTATATATTGGAGATTAAAAACAATAGCTTTGAAAGGATATTTAAGTTTGAGATAAATAATCTCGCCCAAGCATTAGAAACGGGTGAATATGATAAAAGGGTTACTTTGTCTACACCAGAATATCCAAGCTTTATAAAGACACCGATTGAGATAATAGAAGCATTACAAAAAGGAGATGTTAAAATAGGTCGCATTCGCATTGAATGCATACATGACTATGAAAAATACGCAAGAATACAATGTTCAGAGCCTATTTTTTACAATCTAAACAAAGGTGGAAAAAATAATGAAGAAACAATGCATTACATGTTTGTTCAATTAAATCAATTCATGCAATATGTGGTTGAAAGGGATATTGATTTAAAGGTAGATTCAAAAACAAATATCAAATTGAGCTTAATGCCAGAGATTTTTTTGAGGGTTTTCTTATTCCCCGTAACCGATACAAAGTAAGGGGTTACACAAAAAATGCCTTAGCATCATCGGTCATAGCTAACTTCTTAGGCTTAATTATAGCTGAATAATCAGATGATAATGGCAAGGATGGATAAGAGTATGTTTGAGCTATAAAGCCTGTTTGAAGTAATATTTTATAAGAAGCTTTTGCGGTAGGATAAAAATAAAACTTCAATGAAGTATTGGCATATTTTATAAAAAATTGCATTTGCATATCACCATCAATAATTATTTTGTGTGATGATAAGTCAAATTCAACAGCATCATTTTGATATTGATTTAACCTTTTGAATAAAGGGATTGATATTTGTTTTCTTTCACCAGTAGGCTCGTTCTGAATATAACTAATAACATTATTCTGAGCAACAAATTGACTTGGTGAATTAGTCTCAACTCGCAATATACCTAATTGAAATGGTGCTTGCATTGTATTAGCAAGGAAAGCATTTTCAGTATAATCACTATAACCATAAGAACTTAATACTGTGTATTTACCTACCACATCAATTTGCTGATTACCCTGATTAGGTAAAAATCGGTTAACGTTAGCTCCAAAAATATTTATAGCCCCGCTATTAACATAAGTAGGAGTAGTAGATATATTTACTACAAACGGATTAGACATACCAAAGCCCTTAGCACGACCAAAAAGATTTTCAAGGTCATAAGCATTTGGTACTATATCGGTGAGCCACTCTAACATTATACGGCAGCATTTAAGAGTGTATCTTCCTGAGTATTAGGTTGGCTAATACTCGCACTTATTTTTTGAAGTTTTGAATTTAAGCTATCAATAAATTCTTTGCCATATTTAAATTCTAAAGAAGCCATTTTATCCATCATTTCTCCTATATCATCATCAGATGGCTTTTCAGGTAAAGCGTTTACTGCGGTTACGATTTCAAAGGCAGCATCTTTTTGTTGTTGTGAAAAAGAATCAATAACCTTAGTAAAATAATCTTTCTTGGGAAGGAAATTTTGCAAGGTTTTATTTTTCCCAGCAACAGATTCTAATAGCAATATTATTTTAGGGGTATCTATTGCAAGAACAGCATTAGGAGTAGGCTCAGGGGTTTTAGTTACTTGCTCAGGAGCAATAACTGTTTTCTTTGTAAGATTATTTTTTTTCGCATCCTCAACTGCAATTTTGTTTAGGAATAATCTTGGTATAAATCCAGCCACGCCAGCAAGCAGGCTAAATAATAAAACAGTAGTAGGTTTCTTTTTTTGATATGATAAAATAGCGGCAGTTGCCGAGAAAGAAAGCAACGGTAATATATTTACTATTAAAGGGGTTTCTATTTTTATTTGCTCCCCATCTACATTATGATATGATGCCATCTATATTTTTTTTGCAAAAATAAAAAATCAAATCTAAAGATAAGATTTTAAGTTAAATACTCAATAAAGCTAAACGCAAATTATAAGTTGAGGATAAAGCTTAATTTGTTATTTTTTTTCTTACGTACTTTGCAATTGTAATTAACAAACAAATTAACCATAAAAAAATAACACAATGGCAGAAAATTCAGAAAAAGGCTCATCAATACAAGGAGCACTATTGGCAACAGGTTTGATATTCCTTGCAGCAACAGCAGCTTTAGTGGCAGCACACCACATTAACCATTCGTTACTTTCCACACCTACGGTAGTAGAACCTAAGCCACTCGCTGATAATAGCTCAAAAGCACCAGCAGACAAAGGCAGTTCAGCCGCAGCACCAGCAGACAGTTCAAAATAATTAAAAACCTCAAAAAAATAAAGAAATGGAAAAAGGTTCAGTAAAAACAATGTTGATACAGACGGGCTTGGTATTTGTTGCCTTAACTGCCGCAGTAGTTGCAGCACATCACATTAACCATCATGTGATAGGCACAGCTACCTTGATAGCACCAAAGCCTGCTGATTCAGAAAAAGGATAATAGCCCTTGCGTTAGCGTAGGGGTAGGATAGCTGCCGTTATCGGTGTTATCCCAAAAAAGGTTGATACTTTCGATATATACCGAAAGTAAGAAGTTTGCGATGTTTCTTACAATAAACAAAGGCGTAAAAATTTTTTCACAAACAACAAAAACTCAACAAAATGTTTTCAAGAAACAAAAACCGTTCAATCCTTGATGAGCAACTAAGCAGCATAGGTGATTGGAGCAATGATGGTGGTTTCGATATGGATGACGCTTTTGGTGATGACGCTTTTAAGTATGATAATTACAGCGAAGCAGCAGCACAACCAATGCGCCGTGCCCCTAAGCCGCAAATATCAATGCCGTATATCTTTACTGTTACGTCATCAGATAACGCCACACAATCGGTGGTACTATATGGTTCAGAAAAGAACCGTACCGCTACAAACTTTGGCAACGCCAACACAATTTCAATCACTTATGACTTTACAGGTTATTATGGTGGTGGTACATCAGGCTACGGTGCATTGCTTGCCCGTACTGAGGCTGCACCTTTGACCTTTGGTCGCATACGTTTGGAATGTGATACAGCATTACAGCTATCGGCAACACTCAATGTTAACGACTTCGACCCAACTGGTAAGCAAGTTACCTACCCAGTTGTTAACTTTAGGAAGCTGAACCAGTATCAATCTAACGCGATTGAGACTGAAACTGATATGGTTATTTATGGCGGTACAGAACTGCAATATAACCAATTGCCTAATACCATTTGCCGTTGGTTCTTCTATGCGGCTGATGTGGCATCGCTTAAACGTGGTCTTGAGGGTCAGGGCGTGGTGAAAGACCTTCGCCGTCCTGACACTTATCTTGACCAGACAGTTAAGCTTATTGCTCCAAGTGGCAAGGCTCTATCTTAGTAAGTTAAGGTTATCATAATAAGCATACGGGCAGGCGGTCATTCTGCCTGCCCGTTACTTTTTAAATAAATATTATATGTTCAGAGACCAAGAAGTTGAAGCTCCAGCAGCACCGAAAATAAAAGAGAATATCTTTACACGTATAGCTAAAGCCGACAAAAAAACAGTTGAAAAGGCACAGGCGGTACTTGGTAAATATGGTATACCTAAAGCCTCTGATAGAATACAGCTTTATTATAAGCTGCGAACGCTGTATAAGCAACATAAAGAGGATGTGATACCCGATTTAATCAGCATACACCCTGATTATGATGTGTTTGAAAATTACTTTAAAGAACACATAGATGAAATAGAAAAAAAGCACGAGAGGGAATTAAAAGAACTTAGTGCAAAACATAAAGAAGAGCTTAAAGACGCAAAGCTGGATTTGCGATTTGCGAATGTAAAAACGTATGGAGATGACGGAACATCAACTGGTGGTAAAGCACCAGCGTTAAATACCAATAATCAATCCCATATTAATGAATTACTCGTGGGTGCAATGATATTGGGCACGTTCGGGGTTATTGCTTTATCCTTAGTATCGCTAAATAAAAAGTAATGCAGTACAAACAACATAATTTCGAACAAAATATCACAGGTGCAATAAAAGCCAATAACCATGAACAGGTTATTAAAGTTTTATTGTCCGAAGTGGGCAAAATATTATCGAAAGATAAGCTTGCATTAGTTCGTGTTGTGCAAAAATCAGGAAAGCAAATACCCGACAATATAAAATCGGAAGACTTAGCAAAATTAATTGTCGCTGGTATTGATAATGCCAACAAAGAATTTCTAAAAAATCTGGTTGAAACGCTATTACTCGAAAGTAAAAAATACTCAGAGGATATAACAGGAATAGGAAGTATAGTAAGCGGGGTAGGAAATATTGTAGGTGGGATAGCGAATGCGGTTACTGCACCGAAAGTTGAACGCATGAGGCTGCAAGAGGCGCAGGAAGGAACAAAGCAAGTGGAGATGACAACGAGGGCTGATATGTTTAAGACACTAATGTCTGCTAAAACACAGTCGGATGCATTGAAAGCACAGCAGCAATCAGAATTAAGCGGTGCTTCAACAACAACATTGATAATGATAGGGGTGGGGACATTGTTAGTTTTAGGTTTTGTGGTAGTAGTGATGTCTCGCAGGGCAAGTTCCCCTGCATATATAGCAGCACAAGCACCAGCAGTAAAAAGCGCATAATATGCCAAATTATTTTATAACAGATGATTTCACAGCACCTAAATATAATACAGAAGCCAATGGCGATAGGCTGCAAAGGCTTTTTAGAAAGGGTGAATATATTGGCGGTAATCCTAACGGATATGCTGTATATAAAGGGAAACCTGTAAAGGTTATTAAAGAGGCGGATGGATATGTTATACCTATAATGTATGTAAAAAAGGTAGAAACGGTGTTTGATAGTGATACAGGTGAGGCACATGAAAAGGTAAATAAAGATGTTGCCAATATTGTAAATAAGAATCTTGCCTCTGATATTTTAGATACGGCAAGAAAGTCTATGACAGGACTTACAATAGGTGCTTTTGGCGGATTTGCCATAGCATTGATGAAAGGCAAAAGCCTTTTATGGTATGGACTGATAGGTGGTGTTTCGGGTGGGTTAATAGGATATGGAATTAGTAAAACAATTATAAATAAAAAGATATGACACTTTCAAGAAGCTCATTAAGCAAATTGGCAAAATATTACGGAGATGATTCCACAGTAATACCTTACGCACCAGCAGCATCTACAAATGTAGGAGTTGAAATGCCACCAGCAGGCTATCAAGCACCCGCAACAAGTGGCGAAAGTCCAGCACCCGCAACAAGCGGCGAAAAAAGCGGATTTATGAAATTTCTCGAAAACACACAAGCAGTGTCGGGAATAACTAATCTTTTAGGGGCAGGTGTGAATGTAGGCTCACAAATAGCAACCGCAGTTGAAAAAGGTCAAGGTGGTGGCGGTGGTGGAACAATACCCAAAGGCGGAGGCGGTCAACCAGTACCAAGCCCAGCAGGTAGTGGAAAGATTCTTGGTATGAGTACCCCTGTATTTTTTGCAGGTGCTTTAGTTTTGGTATTAGTTGCTGGGGCAGGCATATATTTAGCAACGAGCGGAAATAGCAATTCACCAGCACCAGCAGCAAAGTAACATGGAAAGTAAAACAGAAAGCTTATCAAAGAAATATAGGGAGGCTGTTAGGACTAATCTCTTTAAAGGCAGCTTTAAAGAGTTTGCCGATATTTTTAATGATAGTCCTTCAAGGGTATTGCAGAATTACTATTCAGATAATGCTAATACAGAGGCACAATCTGCACAAGAAGACGATTTGAAGCCAGTCAATTTGGATAATATCGAACCGACTAAGATTCTGGGTATGCAAAAAGGCACATTTTTTATTGTAAGTGGGGTAACGGTGTTATTCATAGCAGGTGGGTTATTTTTATTTTTTAGAAAAGAATCACAAACTCAAAAATAGTGGAGATAAACATTCAAAACCCCTTCAAGCGACCTTGCATGTTCAAGGTAAATATTAAGACACCTCAAAAGATGTTGATAGGAGTTGCTGTTTATTCTGCTAAATGCCGTGATACCTTTTATACCTATTCTAAAACATGGGTAGATGGGTCAAGGGTAATTGATATAAGATTGCCTTTATGCCCTAAAGATGGGGTAATAAGCATATGGAATGCAAGCGTAAAAGATAAAAGAAATAGGGATAAGGGATTTAAGATAGGCGGTATTAAAAAAGTTCCATTTACGGCTAACCTCGATGTATATGAGACAAGCAATAAAACCTTAAAGAGCTTTATAAAGTTTGCTAAGGAGTTTGCCGAGTGTAAAAACTATTTATCAACTCATAGTGATGAAGGTAAGAACCGAAGTATATACAAGTCTGATGACGGAAGATTTGTTATTCATTACGTAGATGAGATAATAGGAGATGACGGTAAACCACGTAAAACTTCTATGAGGGTTAATAATCATAATGGCGTAATGGAATTGGCTAAGAAGTATGTAAAGGAATATACAATACCCGAAACTATTGCCATTTTGTTACATGAATTTTCCCATTTCTATTTGAATGAAGTACACAGTGATGAGTTTGAAGCTGACCATAATGCATTACTGATATATTGTGGTCTTGGCTTTCCAAGACAAGAAGGGGCGAGAGCATTTTGCAAAGTATTTTACAGGACACCATCTGATTTTAATATGGCAAGATGGAAAGAACTGAAAGAATTTGTAGAAAAATTTGATAGGACTAACTTTAAAATTGTAAAATAATGTTTCATCTATTTTCTCATGCGAAGGCATTTTTAGGCGAAGACGCAAGCGTAAATTCTGTAACTACAGATTTATCAAACAGTACGCCACCGACACTATTAGATAGTGCCGTTGTGCCACCACCAGCCCCAGTACAGCCTGATGTACAAATATCAGAGAATGTGCCTGAAAATAATGCCACCGAAATGGGGGAATTACAAAAGGAAATGGATTTTGGTAATCCCGTAAGCCAACAAAATTGGGAATCAACACCTGCTGGAGAATTTAAAAAGGGCGGGAGTTTTAAAGAAGCCATAAATACGGCTACGCATAAAATAGGTGAAGCAATTACTCATACTAAAGAGGCAGTATCACATAAAGTAGATGAGGTTGAGAAAAAAATCGCAATAGAAGTAATCGAAAAGAAAAAGCATCAAAAAGGCATATCAAATAGCGAATTGCTGATGCTAAAAAGAGTTCAAAAATTAATTCACGATAAAACTAAATAATATGAGCTTAATCAGTCCAGAATTAGAAGCAAAAGGCAGGAAACCCCTACCACCAGAAAAATCAGGGATAACGCTTACTAAAGTGGAAAACCCTCAAAATAAGATATTGGGTCTTAATAAACCTGTATTTTATGGTGTTGTAGGTGTTGCCTTAATATCCATAGGAGCAGGCATATTTTTTTATGTAAAAAAAAACAAAATATAATATGGTAATCAATGCTGACACAACGCTATCTATTTACCCAAAATGGGTAAAAGATGGATATTTAGCTGCACAAAACACTTTAAGTAGCCAATATTCTGGTGCGGATTTGAACACCGCAGTTCAGGCACAGGATAATGTTGTATGGACTTATTGGAACAATCTACATAAAGCCAAACCAAGCGATAGATGGCATGAAGATTGGTTTGCCAGTGATATAGACAATGCAATTAAAAACAATTCAGGTGTATATTCCCAAGCTTTAAAGGTGCTAAAGCAGGCGTTAGTAGACAGCAAAGCAAGCTTTAATAAAGCTAACATATTAATGCAGAGTACCGATAATACATCACCTGCTCCACAGCCAGCAACGGGGCAAGGAGGCGCAAATCCTTCTGATTCGGGAAGCGGCTCATTACCTAAAGATAATAGCACAAACGGACAGGGTGCACAAAACACGAAATCACTTGCCACAAAGTCTTCACTACCCATAGTACCTATAATCATAGGTGGACTTATAGTTGTTGGCGTTATAGGCTTCGTCATCTATAAAAGGAATCAATCTCAATCACCACAATAAACACGATTAAATAAACTTAAAACAAAATAGCATGGGATTATTTTCAAATTTTTTTAGAAAATTAAGAAGGATTCGTTTCGGGGAGCTTTTTAAATCTTTCTTACTTTTAAATCCTTTGACAAGAACAATAATGCTTGCTAAATTTACGGAAGAAAGGATAAAAAATAGACGCTCGCAAAAAAAGAAACATCCTGCTGCCGAAATATTTATTGATACCTTTGTAAATAATTTAGCAAAGAGGATAGCCAACCATCATAAAATACCTATTGATAAAGTAAAAGAATTAGCACAGCAAGAGAATATAACTTTGCTACAAGCTGTGCTTAAAATAATTCACGGCGGAGCACCAGCATCATTTAATAATTTGGTAGAGCATGTGGCTTCGACTGTACATTCAGTGGGTTCAGGCTCAAATCATGTTTCTGTTCATAGCAATGCTGATGGTGCAACTACTGATACGGACGATATTGAATTAGAAATAATTGAGGCAAAGAAGAATATAGGTAATCTTCCGATAGAAGCACAAAAAGATGCTTTAGCAGAAATTACAGATATACAAGCGGCAGCAAAGGCAAACTTAGATACAGCAAACAAAGCAATTAAATCAGCAGATAAAATTGACTTAGCGCAAGCACAATCTGCTGCTAAAAATACCGACATTGCAAAAGTAGCAGCAACAGCACCAGATACAACAGCAAAGCCTTTACCATTAAAGACAGTAGATGAAAAGAAGGCACTTGGAGAATCAACAACGCCAGCATGGGTTAAGCCTACTGTTATTGGTGCTGGTATATTGATTGTAGCGTATGCAGGATATAAAATATTTTACAAAAAAATCAAATAAAAAACAATGAGACATCAACATTATAATGACATCGGCGCAATCGTAAATGAAGTAGGCACACTTACAAAAGGAGTTGGCGCATCTGCACCACTTACACAAAAACAGCAAATTGAAAGGTTACGCCAAGAAAGATTTAAGCAATTACTACCAGCATGGCTTATATATAATCCGAGCACAAGGCAGATAATGCTTTCTCGGTTTATTGCTGAACATGTAAAAAGGCGCAGGAAAAATAAAAAGATACATCCCCATGCCAATGCATTTATAAATACGCTATTGAAAAATATTGCATTAAAACAGGCTAAGAGGCATCATATACCGTTTGATAAAGTTGTTGCTCTTGCAAAGCAAAAGGACATAACTTTATTAGAGGCATTGCATGAACTTTTACATGAAAATTCCCCGTATCATTTCTCTAATATAGTTAACAATGTAGCTGCCACATCTGGCACTATGCGTGTTGCTGGTAAAACAGTAACTATACCAGAGATTGGCGGTATAGTTAACAATTTAGCTGCCACATCTGGAAGTTACCATTCAGCAGATGCCGATGCTGCCGATGATGATGTTTTGAATGAAGTGCAAGTTGCAAAAGCGGAAATAAGTAAATTGCCTAAAGAGGCACAAGCTGATGCGAGTACAGAATTAAATAGTATAGAGACTGCGGTAAATGATAATGTAGATGTTGCCACTAAAGCAGTTAAGTCTGCCGATAAATCAGATATAAGTGCATTAAAACAAATTCAACCGACAGATTTAGTAAAGGCAGCAGCATCTACAACGAGTACTACCGTAAACCCAGTGCCATTAAAAACTGTGGCAGAAAAAAAAGCATTAGGGGAAGTTACGCAACCTACATGGGTTAAACCTGTTGTTATTACCGCAGGTATTGCAATAATAGCCTATGCTGGGTATAAACTTTTTTATAAGAAGCATAAAAAATAAAGGTTGGCTGACTTTAGTGTTGCATATCAAAAAACGCTTAGTAATGAGGGTGGATATTTGTCCGCAGCCGATGCAGCAAAATTTGGCGATTCGGGCGGAGAGACCTATATGGGTATCTCCCGAAATAACAATCCCGACTGGGCAGGCTGGGCTAAAATAGATGCATATAAGGCAACCTATGGAATACCCGCATGGAACTCGTATATACCAGACCCCGATGGTTCTCTCGGTGAACTTGTAAAAGAAAAATATAAGCAGAATTATTGGGATTTAATAAAGGGCGATAGCATACAAAATCAAGATGTCGCTAATCTCCTATACGATTTGACCGTAAATTCGGGTGGAGAAGGTGTAAAAATATTGCAGCAAGGTATTAATAATATAATTATTCCGTCCTCTATAGCTGTTGATGGCGTTGTCGGTAATGATACATTATCAAAAATAAATTCGCTACCACAAGACCAAATATATCAGCAATTATATGACGGTAGGAAAAATTGGATTAATACTGTCGGCGTAAAAACCAATCCTAATGCTGTATCAAATTGGCTAAGTAGATTGGATAAATATCGAAAGTCAATAGTTGAGGATATTTCGGCTCAATACACAATAGAAACTCTTAAATTTGGCAAAAGTTACGTTAACATAGGTATAGGTATAATAATACTAAGTATAACATTTATAGGCGGCGGTTTATTGGTCTATCATTTAAAAAGAAAAAAAGATGTTTAATATATTCCATCATGCAAAAAAATATGTACAAGGCGGTTCGCTTGAAATAAAGCATAATGCCGAGCTTGACATGGTTAAGGGGGACATTATGAAGCTTCAAGAATACTCACTAAAAATAAGTGAGTTACTTAAAGATAATGATGAAGTAGAGGCGTGGGTAATATCAAAACTGGCTAAAGTTGAGCAAACTACCGCTAACGTTAAACATGCTTTAGAGGCGGAATATCCGAATAAATTTGAGCATGGCGGGTCTGTTAAAGAGCATTATGATGGCGAAATAGTTAAAATGATGTGCTTGCATATACACAAATATGCAAGTAAAATGCTTGATGTACTTGCGAAAGAGCACATCGAATTTCAGGAATGGATGAAGCATGAATTGTCAATCGCTGGTGCTATGATTGATTCAGTTTATCATTATATGGATTACTTTGTAAGTCATACAAAGCTTAGTAAAGGTGGTGGTATATCAAAGAAAGGCTTTTACAAAGAATGGGTTTACGATGGGAAGGAAATAATCGAAAAAACATATGTTGGAGACACAAAATATTTCGATATAAAACAAGATTTTCCCTCTATAAAAGATTCTGATTTTGAGATATTAGATTCAAAAGGGGAGATAGAAATAGATGGATATACTATTCATGGAGAGCGTGGCTTCGCTGGTATAAAATTTATTGCACATAAAGAAGTTAAACTTGAATTGGGAGGAGATATTGAGTATTTTAGTTCACCATACACCCTTATTCCTGAAAGTGTTAAAATAAAAGAGCATGGCGGGGCATTTGCAGATAGGTATAAAGTAGAAGTTGGTGAAGAGCCAATAACTGTAATAAAAAATAAAAAAGAAAAGACAGGTTATCCCGTTTATGTTAGAATTACTGGTTATTTACCCCAAACGGTTGATGTTTTCGCAACCAAAGAAGCCGCAGATAAAAAAGCAAAATCTCTTGAAAAGCAAAATAAATATGCCGAAGGCGGCAATATTGCTTTAGCAGGAAGAAAAAAGGTAGCTAAGGTTATGCATGAATTTAAGCACGGAAAACTTAAAAGTCATGGTCATAAAGTAACTGATTACAAACAGGCAATAGCTATAGCTTTGAATGAGGCAGGATTAAGTAGAAAAGAAGAGGGCGGCTCATTAGAAATAGAATCATTTAAACCACCTGAATCGGATGATTATGGTGTGGGTAATTGTGGCATTCCGTCATACAATACAGCACTCGACCATTGGGCACTATATTATGAGAAAGGCGGTTCATTAGAGGTTATAGAAGATTATGAGAAAAAAATCATGGGAATGACTAACAATGAATTAGCCCATGAATACCATAGCATAACAGGAATACCAGTTGAAAGCATAGAAGGGGAGATTAATAACGAAAAAGAAAAAGACGGTCTAATCGCAGAATTGATAGACCATAAATTAAGAACATTAAAAACCGAACATCATGGGAAATAAATTAATGCTTAACATAAGCGATTCACCAACATGGTCAAAGGCATTACCAGTGGTGGGGCTTATTGCAGGTATCGGTCTTGCAAAATACCAAAACAAAGATTGCATAGGCTGTTATCTTGGATATAGCCTTTCGGGTATGTTGCTATTATCAGTGCCTCTATTAATTGAATCAAAGAAAGCAGCACAAAAAGTATCGGAAGATTGCGGTTGTGGTGGTTAATTAATCAAAAATAAAAATATGTCAACAGTATTAAATAAGAACCAAACAGCAAAGCAGGATATACCTTTATTGGTAAATACAACAGGTACTCCTACAGCGACCAATTTAAAAATAAAATCTGGCGATTCTTTTGTTATTAACGGGGATTACTGGACTGCATGGGATGTGTACCCTGTTTTGTATAACAATAAAAAGTATTATATAAATAGTGTTTATTTATTGAGTTCACAAAAGTTTGTAGCAGATAAAGGCATAAGACTATTTGATTCGCTGACTAATAAAAAAGTAAATAGTAATATTAAAGCTGGAGAAGTTTTTTTTACTAATAATGTTGATTCCTTTAATAAAAAATGGGGTTTATATTCGGTAAATTACAAGGGTTTTAACTATTTAATTGTACCGTATGAATTAGTTAATAATGCATCATTTTTTATTCAATTAAAACCAAGCCATATGGTGAAATCCTATAGTGAGGTAAAGCCATCAATACATTTCAGCGATAATGGAACGAATCAAACGGTAACAAAAGAATCAAATCCTATACCAGATATTTTATCTTCTGTGGGAATGCTTGCGGGATTATATTATGCCCATACAAAAAAGTCGCATTTTTGGGGATATGTTGGTTATGCCGCACTCGGTTCATTAGCTTTCGGAATAGTTGGTAAAATAGGGGTCAAAATATTTGTCAAACCCAAAAGCGACAGTCTTAGCAGCACAAATAATAAATCTGCATCAATAGCACAAAATAGCAATCAATTTCCGACTAACAGAACGGATGCGATAAATGCAATTTACAATCAAAACATAACACAAGGGACAAAAGTTACATTAGACCAATTAACTAAATCGGTAGCCCCGTTGAGCGACCAAGAAGTAATCGCTATTTATAAGTTTAATTATGTATCTTCTAACCCTGATATAAAAACAGCAATGGCAAAAGCTGCACCAAAGACAAAAGACGAAGCTAATGCTGTATGGGCTAAATTCGGCATATCTGATGCGGATATGGTTTTGGGTCAACAAGCACTAACAAAAGCAAATACCTATTATGACAAAAAGATAAACAAATAAGATGAGCAAGAAAGAAAATACAAGCAGAATGGCGATGATTTCGCATGAAGCTAAGAAAATATACAACGGCGGTAAAAGTGGTATAAAGTGGACTGATGCCATCGTTAAAGCAAGCAATAAACTTAAAAAAGAAAAGAAACTATAATGAATAACAATGTTAAAATTGCAATCGGTGTTGGTGCAGTTATAGTGATAGGCACTACCTGCTGGTATTTTTATAAAAAGAATAAAAGTCAGGCTAATGTTTTGAATGCCAATAATTCAAACACTCCAAGTGCTTCGGGAACATCAAACAGCGATATATCATCGGTAATATCAGCCGACATTGATGCAATAGCAGCAGATAAGGCGAAAGAAGGCAAAAAAATAGATACCGAAAAGGCTAAGTCTATGTTGAATGATTTAGTATCTAAATATTCAGATATAGAAAAGGAATTTTTTGTGAATTATCTTAATGCATTAGCTAAATATTCTGCTATGGATAAAAAACAGATGAGTTCATTATCTATTTTAACTCAGCCAACAAAAGAATTTTTTGATAAATACGGAGCAGATAAAGCAAAGCAGGTAACACAGAAAGTAAATAACGATATTCAAGCAATTTCAAAAGCCACAACTAATTAATATGAAAATAAATAAAAAGCAAATGCCTTATATAATAGGCGGGATTGCGATAGCTATTGCTGGTGCAGGTTATGTTTGGTATAGCAACAAAAAGAAAGCTGATGCTCTTGCAAAGAAATCATTAGAGGATAAGCTTGCATTAGCGCAAAATACAGCAACTAAAGCACAGCAGGATGCGGCAGCATTAAAAGCACAACAAGATGCTGCTGCCCAATCTGCCGACAGTAATTCTGGCGGAGGCGGAGGTGGCAGTATGGGGCAGGGCGCAGTAGAGATGGTTCCAGCAGTAATGACACCTGCATTACTAACCACTGCGAACATGTTTCCTTCAACTAATACAAATCCCGCACCTGTTTATTCGCCAAATATTTCAACCCCACCGCCATTGACCACGACCCCAACTGGCGGGTCTTCAACATCTACAACCTCTGGTACATCAGTACCTAATACAGGTAGTAATAGTCAGTTGATTAATCTGGGCAACTTATCAGGTAATACAGGATTAACACAAATGGGAGGAGCTGGTATAGCCCCAATGAGCGGAACAGGCGGTAATTCAGGGCTTATAAATGTAGGCGGTAATACAGGTACGAGCGGTACATCAGGTACAGGTACATCAGGTACAGGTACAAGTGGTACATCGGGTTTAAGTGGATTAACAAATACAACACCTATAATAAGAACAACACCGCCAAGACAATTGAGGTTAAGTGCTTTTGGTGGAGGTGTATATAGGGCTAACAGCGCATTTAGAAGGAGATAACATGTCAGTCAGTATAGACCCGATATTATTATTGCCGAATGAGAAATCAACATCGGATGAGTGGATTCAATTTTACAATGCACTTGTAAATGTATATGGCACAAGTGCAGCTATACAGGCATTTGTGTTAAGGTGGGCAAAAAGAGGAACAAATGGTGCAGCAGATGTAATAGAAGTTGAAAAAGGTACTGGATTAAATCTATCTAAGAACTTTTTGCAAAATTTAGAACAGACAGGCTCAAACGCAGTAAGTTATATTGGTGGGTTTTTCAATACTATGGGCACTGGAACAAAAATAGTATTTTATTCAGCGATTGGAATAGCTGTTATATTGGTTGGTGGATTAGCGATAAGAATAATAACATTAAGTGCATCTGATGCGGGAAAAGTAGCAGGCACAGCAGCAAAAGCAGCGTTAGTATAATGAAGAAAGGCAGTAACATAGGTTATATTTTGTTAGGAGTAGGATTAGTGGCTACAACTGCCTTCGGAATCGCTGCGCCTATTATTTATAATAAAAAACAACGTCAGGCTAATTTTGACTATCTAATTAATGTTATTCAGCAAAATGATGATGCAGTTAGCGATGCATTAGGTAAAGGTTCGGCATTCGATATAAATACATATAAGAATACTCCATGTGGAATCATAGACGGTGCAATTTTAAAAAGTCAGGCGGATAAAGTTCATGGAGCAATAGGGGTATTCTTTAATGATTATACTGCATTAGAAAGTGTATTTAAGAATTTAACAAGTAAATGTGAAGTATCTCAGCTTGCGGATAGATTTTATAATGAATATAATCAAACAGATATGCTATCATATCTAAAAAACAATATGAGTAATGACAATTTGCAGAAATATATTTTGAATTATACAAGTAAATTAACATAGATGGAAGCAAAATCAATAGTTGTATATACATTAGGTGGGCTATTCTTGGCAACTGGGGTAGGTGTTGGTATTTATTTTATTACACGTAAGCCTAAAGTATCATCAACTATTAAAACCAGTACAAGTGGAAGTGCCCCTAATAATGGCGGCAGTGGTAATCAACAGCCCAATCAATCTACTGGAGATAATATTTCATCTGGTGGCGATACAACTACTGGTGCTCCTATTGTTGGTGATACACCAGAGCAAGTACGATATGATATTATAAACTATGGCGACCATTTACCTGCTGGTAGCTTTCCTCTTGTAGTGGGGAGTAAAAACAAGCTTGTTTGGGATATTCAGAAAGCCCTTAATACAAACTTCGGTACAAATCTTGTAACCGATGGTAGCATGGGTGAGGAAACACTGAAAGCAATATGTAGTAAGGCTTTTAGGTTTTGCTTCTCGGCATTTTTAAAATATAGGGATTTGAAGCTGCAAAAATCGCATTATGATGATATTCTTGCAGGTAAAATAAACACTGATATTGTATTACCAATTTCTTAAATATTTAAAGGATGGACAATAAAACAAAAATAATACTTGGCTCGGTAATAGGAGTACTCACTGTAAGTGCTGCTGTAGGCATTTATTTTGTGGTAAAGGGTAGCAAAAAAACACCGCAACCCAAAGCCCCTATATCACCTAAAAGTGATAACAAGCCAGTGCAAGATGATAGCAGCAATGCCCCAACAACTGAAACCCCATCAGATAACACATCAGCTACAACCGTAACACCACCAGTGAGAACGGATTTTGATACTATATACAATTATCAAAAAAAGGATGGTATATGGTATACAGCTAAGAAATCCGCCCCTAACAACTGGGTATCTCTGGCAGACCCTAAGTGGCAATCGGCAGTTGACGCATTAAACGCAAAATACCCTAACGACTAAAATTCACTATTAATGGAAAAGGCAAAGCAAAATAAAGACAAAGTAAATCACATTGAAGAAATAGTGATTACCAAAAAAACAACTGCTTTTTATATGGGAGCAGACGGTAAAATACATAGCAAGGGCTTTTTTTTAAAGGGTCGTAAGCTAAAGGTAAATAAAGCGTATTATGTGTTTATAAATAATAAGAAGCTTTATCATGTACAGGATGTTAGGCATCCGAACATTTTTATTTTTTGTGGCAGTAATATACAACGGCAAAATCCAGCAACAGCATATAAACCTGCCGTTACTAAAATACCTACAGTAAGCGATGCTATGAAGCAGGGTGCATCTAATGCGGATGGCTTATGTGAATATGCAGATGATGCATTTTTGCATGATGACGGGTTTAATTATTATCAAAACAAAGAGGAGATAGATTTCGATAAGTTGCCGATTGCATATGAGCATGATAATAGTGGTACACATCATAAGCATACCCATCATCATCAAAAAATATCGGGCAGAGCATTTGGAGATTAATTAAAACAATAATACTTGTTATGAAATGGTATAATGATGATACAGGCGCACATCCCGCAAGGTTCGAAGCCAAGTTTCACTGGTGCGGAAGAACAGCAAGGGCAATGGATAGAAAGCGTTGCCTTAAAGCCGAGTTGGAAGGCAATGAGGAGTGGAGTTGCAAGCGTGTAAGAAGCCGTTGTGTAGATGGTGGATGGACAGCATCTCAAATTGAGCAAGCACAAAGGGATTCTACACAAAGGCAATCGGACATTCAGATGAATAAATTGCAGGGGCAAACCTTACAGCAATTTCAGCAGGACAATACAAAGCAGGCGGCATTAGATACAACCCCTAAAAGCAATACTACACTTCTGATTGCAGGAATAGGAGGTGTATTAGTAGTTTGTGCTATAGCGTATCTTGCTTTATCAAAACCATCTTCATCTTCACAACCAGCAATAGCTCAATAATATGGCAAAAGGATTAGTATATGCAGTAGGAGGATTCGTAACAGCTATTTTCGGTATAGTTGGTTATTCTATTTATAAACAGGCAATGCTTGCAAAGCAAATGCGTATAACATTTGCTGGTGCATCTATGCTGCCCATGCAAAGCGGTAATATAGGTTTAAATTTAACTTTAAATGTTACCAATATATCGGCACTAACAATTAATGTAACAAATCTCAATTTCGATGTGTATATTAATGATAAGTATATAAACAAGGTAATACAAAATACCAATCAGGTTATTATTGCTAACGCCACATCTCAGGTCTCGTTTAATATCTATTTTAATATAGCTACGATATTGGGAAGTATTGATTTATCATCTATACTAAAAAATCTCAACCTAAATTCCATAAATATTAAACTTATAGGGTATGTTTCGGGAGCGGTAGATGGTATTGATGTAAGTAATTTGCCATTCCAAATTCAGGAAAATTTAGGGCAATTAATTCAATAATTGTTATATTGCGCCCAAAATACATAGTATGGACATTAAAGAAATAGAAAAGTTATTTTCGGATAAATTAGCATTTTATGCTAAAGAGTACGGTGTAGGTTATCGTGATATACAAGTGTTACTAATACCTAATGCCGATGAGCAGATAGAGTATAAGTTGTATGTACAAGGTGAATTTAAAAAGAACCTTAGCTTACAGCATGATATACTAAACATAAAATTAGACTTTTTGAATAAAACCCTGATAATTGGCAGTGGGTTAAAGTTTATTTTAGGTGTTTTATCGCAAGAATTAGGATGTGAAAAAAGCGAAGTTAGCGTGCTTTTGGTAGCGCAGTCTGATGAAGACCCAACAGTAAACCTTGCCCTTCAAAAATCCCTCGAATTTGTAAGGTGGCTCGACCTCGAATCAGAGCTAAATCTATAATGATGTAAAGTGTTGGCTTGACAATATTTATGGGGTTAGCACTAAAGCAATCATTAAATTTGCAGTTAAATTATAGCGTAGTATGATAATACAGGTTTCATCATCAAATTCTCCATATAACTTAAATGCAATAGAGTTCAGTGGACTTGTAAACTTTCCATATACTTTCATTTTAGCAACAGGCGGAGGTAACGTAACGGTAAATTTACCGAGCATTAACAGTATAAAAAAGGCTGGTACTATAATTGCGCTCGTTGGTGATAGTGGTACAACATTAACGTTAAATGCAGGGGGTACAGATGCAATTTCCGAAAACTCTGGTACTATAATTACAACCAAAAGTATTACAGGTAACAAATCCTTCTTAATTTTAGACGCTGTAACTTATATAACAGGTAATGTATGGCTTGATGTATCAAGCGGTACTGGTGGAGGTGGTACACCCATATATAATAACGTTACCTATACTCAACTTGTTTCTCTTATAAATGGCGGTAATCTTAATGCAGGTGCATTTTACCTGATTACCGACTATCAAACTGCCTCTTATATTCAGTATAGTGGTACTGGCAGTGGCGGTATAGGTGGTGAGGCTGTGCATTTAGGGGCGGTAGAGCCATTACTCGTGCAAGCTATTTCAAATAGTGAGATAAGCCTTTCTGCTCAATCGCTCACATTCCCTAATGATATTATTAACTATCAAATTTCTGTACCTGATGGAGATTATGAATATGCTGCAAGTCAGGGTAAAGGATGTATTATATACAGAAAAGATGCGGTTAATAATATAGGAAGGGATTATGATTGGAGAAATGTAGTTTTCAGGCGGTGGGAAACAGTTATAGGTAATGGCTTGTATTACTCTTATACACCAGTAGCAGGTGCAGCATCTATTGACGTTAATTGCTTTAATAACTGTGGTAATGTTGGGCAAATAAATATCGGAAGTCCTCTTCAAGAGAGAGCGTTTTTCGGTACTCCCTATTGGCTTGATAATACCGTTTTCTCAAATATGAATGTTGTATTTGATGTTATTGTTAATAAATCATATGGAAATACCATTAGCTGTTTTTCGACAGGCGATGGTCTAATGTTTTCTTGTTCTTATAACATATATTTTAACAACATTATAGCTTGCGACCTTCATGGGGTGAATAATATAAATTATGTTCAAAATAACAGCATAATTGCGCCCGATTCTGGACATATATTTATTGGTAACACCATAAATCAGTTTAATGGCAATGTGTGTCAGCAAATAGCCAATAATAACATAGATACTATTAACAGCAATACGGTTGCTGTAATGAATAATAACGTAGGAAGTGTTATTCAAAACAATAACATGACTAATTCGAGTGCGGTTATATCAACAAATAATTGCTATGAAATAAGCGGTAATACTTGTATAAATATAACAGGAAATGTTTGTTCGGCGATTACAGGTAATTCATCCGATTGCTTAGATAATATTGCTAACATCATTAATGCTAATACCTGCCCTAATGGTATTAACAGTAATGTCGCTAATTCGATTGACACCAACTCTTGTGATAACGTATCTAATAACACTTGCGGTAATGACATTTCAATTAATAGTAATACGGGGGCGATACAATACAATACATGCATAGAAATAAAAGCCAATCTCGGTTTTGTTACTGAAATATCTGAAAATATAGCCGTTCAAATAAATGGCAACAATAATACAGGTAGCATCACTGGTAACTCATGCCTAAGCATCCTTAGTAATACTACAACTGGAAACATTAGCAACAATACTGGAAACACTATTTCAGGCAATGGATGCGGAGTTATATCAGGTAACATTGTAGTATTGATAGAAAATAACGAAAATACAGGCTCTATCAGCGATAACGTTGGTTATCAAATAACCAATAATGGCGGTGCAGCTTCAATAAATCAAAATAATTGCTATTTTATTGACACTAATACAATAGCTGTTGAATGCATAAATAATAGCGTAAACACGATTAATAATAACACTTGTAATACTATAGCAAGAAATTCAGGTACGACAATAAATAATAATACTACTGGCATCATAAGTGATAATATTGTTAGCTCAATAGATAACAATAACTCATCAGGCGCAACAATAGTAGACAATAGTGGTTCGGTTATCTCGCAAAATGCCAATTTTAGCAATATTGCAAATAACATAGTACAAACTATTTCATTCAACACTTCATTGCAGGAGATAAAGCAAAACAATGGGTATACTATTGCAGGTAATACAAATACTGGGGGTATTTATAACAATCAAACGAATGTTATAACTAACAATAGCGGTCTTGGTATTATACAATATAATAGTGGCGGAATAATTGATAATAATGCAATATCTTCAAGTTTGTCATACAATGTAGTTGGAAGAATTTTGAGCAATACGACTAATCGCATAGATAACAATACTGGCTCATTAATACAATCAGTAGTGATAACAAGTGGGATAAGGCAAAACAACGTAAATACTATTACTAATGTAACCGAAACTACAAATTCTGATATATTGGTTTGCAATCTTAATGAGTTAAGTAACGTGGTACTCGGCGGGGCTTTTAATACTATAATGGGGCAAAGTGTAGTTAATTGTACAATTGCAGGGGAAATAGTAAATCACAGCTTCTTGGACTATATAAATGGAAAAACCATAACACCAACCGCAGAGATGAATAGTGGTACACCAACAAAATCCATGTATCAGGAAAGCGATGGCAAATTTTATCTTGCAATATTAACAGGCGGTGCTCCTTAATTTTCAACAGTAATATCTAACTAATCATGGCAAATACAATTAACATTTTCTGGTTCGGTCAAACACAGGTGTCAAACGGAACATTAACTAATATTTTCATAAGCAGCGACCTAAAAACGCTAAAAGCTTTTACAGATAATATTGCTTCATTAAAACCAGCAGGTACACCGAGCGGTGATATGTATAATATAGCCGTTACAATTGGCTCAGAGGTTATCTTTAACGCAAAAAATAACGCAAGTACATATACTGTGCCAATAGCAAATATTGATATAACAAAATTAAATGCTTTGGTTCTCGAAATTAATACTAAATTGGGTTCTAAATTCCAGATATAACATGGCTCAACTAATTATTGACCTCATATCAATATCAGTGTTTATAGCAGCTATTTTTCTGATGGTGAAACTAAAATTTACCATTGAACAAATTATACCTGTATTTTTAATTACAGGCATACTCATCGCTAATGTGGCGAGATATTATTTTAAGCCTGAATATCTTAATACCCAACCCGATAAAAAAGAACTCATACTAAAACAGCAGTATGATTCATTGCAGATAAAATACAAGCAAAGCGAAAAGCAGGCTACTAACCTTAAAAACCAATTAGATTCTGTAATTGCTTTTACTGTATCTCAACAGTATAAAATTGACAGCCTTATATTGGTAAAAAACAGAAAAAAAATACAAGATGAAAAAAAGTTCGCTTCTATTGGCTCTATTCCTGATAAGCAGCTTAATGACCTACTCGCAGGAAAACTCAAATAGCTACCCTAAAACTGTTACTGGTGTTATAGATTTCGGTAAAGATACATTCACCGTTTTTACTCAGGCTCAAAAGAAAAAGGTATACGAGTATATTCTTCGCTATGAAGATTGTAGTACTAATGCAATTATAGATTCTATTATCATACAAAATTACAGAATAAAAAATACTGCCGACACATTGGCTATATCTCTGTGCCGTAAAGATAATGCTGTAAAAGATATTCAGATAAATCTTATGAGTGGAATGCTCGATAATAGAAACGAACTGATAGCAGAAAAAGATAAGGAGATTAGCACTTATATTAAGCAATTAAAAAAAGAAAAACGACATAAGAAATTAGCTGTTGGTTTGGGAACTACAGCAGGCTTTTTAGTCGGTGGATTAATTGGTATATTGGTATCTGAAACATATCATTTACTTGGAAGATAAAACTAAGCATAGGGCAATGATGTATTTAGGCTTTTTGGTTACGGCAATAGGCACGTATTTGATTTTGTATAAAAGTGCCTTCCTAAGAAGCCCTAAGAGGGCTATATCCAATAATCAGGAGGAGTTTCTAAGTCCAGCAAACGGAACTATTGTTGCTGTAAGAAAATTCGACAAAACAAAAGTAGTAGAAGATAAATTTGAAAATGAAGACAATATTGCAGGCGCAATAAATCTATTCGCAGGGGATGTAGATACTACTGGTACTATTATTTCCATACATATGAAAGTAACCGATGTGCATTTTCAAAGATGCCCTATGTCAGCAACAGTACGTAAAATAGAGTATTCAAAAGGGGATTTTAAAAATGCTATTAGTAAAACTCCCGATGGTATAATAAGATATAATAATGAGCATTGTTCTTATCTGTTTGAAACTCCCGATGGTATAAAGTATAAGGTTGTTCAGATAGCTGGATTTTTAGCAAGAAAAATACAAAGTTTTATAAACGAGGGTCAAGCAGTCGTGCAGGGTGAGCAAATAGGTGTTATAAAAATGGGTAGTCAGGTTACAGTCGTTTTGCCTGAATCAATAGTACCAATAGTTAAGGTGGGCGATATTGTAGTTGACGGTGAAACCGTATTGGGTAAAATAAATAACCTATGATGCAAAACAACATCCACATATCGGCATTAATAAGGCATCTTAGTAAGAAAAAAAAGATATTATTCCTTACTACATCTAATCGCTATACAGGGCATGATAATGACCAGCCTAAGTCTACAGCTTTGGCATATAAGATAGCTAATACAATAGGGGAACGTGTAACTGTAATAGAAGTGCCACGCCTTAAAATATATCCATGCGAAGGCAATGTAAGCTCTAAAGATGGCAATAACTGCGGGGTGAAGGAATCAGCCCTAAAGGATGCCGTTAAGAATCCCACAGGGCATTTACGTTGTTGGGCTTCGTACAATAACGCTGATGATGAATTGTATAAGATAGCAAATGAAATATTCGCATCTGACGCTATTGTTTTTTTTGCCTCTGTTCGCTGGGGGCAGGCAAACGGGTATTATCAAAAGCTTATAGAGCGTTTAGATTGGCTTGAAAACAGATGGTCGGCACTTGGTGAAAAAAACATATTAGAAGGCAAAGATGCAGGCTTCATTTGTATAGGGCAAAACTGGAACGGCAGTAAGGTTGTTGAAACGCAAAAGAGTGTATTGAAGTTTTATGGTTTTAACACGCCTGCTGAATTATTTGGTAATTGGCAATATACCATGAATGAACTTGATGAGACGCTTAAAAGCTACAAAGAGGCCATTCCTGCTTTCGAGAGCACATTTAATATCCTTATGTATAAATTTCTTGAGAAACTACCCAAATTAAGACAGTTGTACGGAAACCTGAGAAAGTAAGCCAAAACAAAAAGCCCCGAAAAACGGGGCTTTTTTATATAGCAAAAAAGAGGGGAGGCGATTAATTGGCTTCTATGTATTCCTCATTGGTCTTAACATATTCTTCCATCTGCTTTAGTAGTGACTGTGCAATTTTAATATTGCCCTTAGAAACATATGTGCCCCGTACAATCTGATTGAATATCGGTTTAGTAATAATCTTTTCAAGCGGCTTATACATTGTAGCTCTTTGCAGGCGTGTTATCTTAGCGTTAGCCTCTTTCAAGTTTTCAAGCAATATTTCTTTGTCTTTATCAGTATTATCCACAGCGTTATTTTTATTTAACCTAATCTTCATAACACAAACATATACACTAAAAACGAGAAAATCAAAAAAACAAACAAAAAATATGTAAAAAAGCTTTGTTTTATTTCAATTATTTTATTTATTTGCTTCTAAATTACAAAGCAGGTGGGCAAAAATAGAAACAAGGGCGGTAATAAAGGCTCTAATAAACCAAAAGGCAATAATGTTGGTTACATGCATGATAATGTTTTAGTCCCAGCTATAACAGCACCAACCAAACCTGATTCGAATGTATCTGTCGAGAATCTTCCCGAAAAAGACATAACCGTAATTACACCAACAGGTGAGGAAAATTATTCTTTATCTACAACTAAAATTATTGTAGATAAAGTGCCCAATAAGACAAACAGTAGGACTACTAAAGGTAAAAAGGTTGCCCCTAAAAAGAGAACGAGACCAGTAGTTAAAGAGAAGATAATAATTCCGCAAATTAAAAAAATAGATTTAGCAGGTATTATAAGAAAGGCACGTTTCCAAATAAACGGCGTTGAATTATACTTAAATGGAGGTCGAAAGGTTACTGTTTTCGAGGATGCGGCAGGTAATTTTGTGATTGATACAAAAAAAGTATTAACGCCTACAGAATCTTTTGCAAACTTTAAGCCTTCAAAAATTGAATTAATAGAGAAGTGGGGTGTTAAAGTGGCATCATGTCGCTTTTCCATAAGTAAAGATGCTATGTGTGCACTTGGTTTTGCATTTGATGAGCTTATAAACTTAGGACTGCTCCCGACTAAAGAAATAGACTTAGTTAATAAAAAAGCAAAACCTAATAAAGATTCGAAAGGAGAGGATGTTAAGCCATGATAGAAGAGTTTTATATAGGCGATAAGGTAAGGGTTATATGGGTGCTCAGAAAGCAGCAGAAGAAACTTATAGATATTATTATAGGTTCAGAGCGTCAGCAAACATTGCTTACCGTAGGAATGGTTTTGCCTATTTCTGAAATAGATTCCGCAGGTCATATAATATATATCTTTGGAGATGGCGAAAGCGATAAAGTTATATTTAAAAAGACACAGGTAGTATTGCACAAGAGACCTTTTCGTAATTGGCTTAAAAACATATTTAGCTAACCATGAAACCAAAGAAGCCTAAAATAAAATCAAATGTTATTGATAACCACATTGCCAATGGTGATGATGAATTGCCCGAAATAACCGAGCCACAGCCTGATACCTGTGTTTTATGTGATTGTACAGCCGATTAATTCACTACTAAAATAAAATTAATTTTTATGATAATATACAAAATATTGGGATTTATCCTTTATTTTTTAGGAAGAGCTATAGCTATGTGTATATCAATCGCATATAAGGTGGCTATCATTTATGCCATATACTATGGCTGCGCAGGGTGTTTACCACACGAGCCTAAGTTTTTAATTTTGGCAGGAGTATTGATTGAGTTGTTTTTTCTGTAAGAATAAATGGTTACATTTGTAAGCATATGAGCGGAGCAAGTAAATTATTTGTATTTTCATTAGTAGCTTTAGGTGGCTTTCTAATATTTGCTGGTGCTAATGAATTTATAGGGACTGTGCAGGAGGCAACACCAGAAGCTAAATACTCTCGTAATGTAATCTATGCCTAAAAACTAAACATGGCTGACATAAAACTTTCTGTACCGCAGGTCAATTTTTCTTACTATCAATATTCGCAGCGTCCGAGTATAAAAACCACTATGGATAATATCTATAGCAGGTACAAGAATGAGATAGATACGGTTTCTCAATTAGTACACATACCACCAGACATAATAACAAGTTTTATTTTTATTGAGAGCGGTGGCAATGCAAATGCCATAAGCGGTGCTGGTGCAGTAGGACTTATGCAGCTTGTGCCATCTGCGGCAAGTGATGTACTTGTGCTCGAAAAAACCAAAGGTCGGATATTGTCTGATGGGGAAAAACAAATACTTACACAGAAATTAGGTAACAGGTTTACCAATGGCATTATGAAGATGCGTTATCTTGGAGATAAAGTTACGGTAAACGGGACTGCATCATCTGTCTTCATAACACAGAATGACTTGCTTGACCCTTTGCTTAATATTCTTATAGGCTGCCTATATGTCGGTCTGCTAATGGATGAGCATACAGAGGGCGGTAAATTAAGGATGGACAAAGTAGTTGTAAGATATAATCAAGGCTATTTTTCAAATAAAGCAGGTAAAGGGCTTATAGGGGATGAACAGACCTTACTCGCAAACCTTCCTACCGAAACGAAAGCATATATTCTAAAACTTCTGGGTGTTAACGGCACTTTAGATATAGCCCAAAATCAAGTATGAGTAAACGTTCTGTAATTATAGGTTTCTGCCTCACAGTATATGACTACCCTTTTTTTAAATATGACAAAGAAATAGAGCCTGTTTCTTATATACGTGATTGGCAGGAATCAATCAAAAAAAATGGATTAGATTGCGTGCTCATTATAGATAAAGAAAGCAAAGAGCTACAACAGGCTTATCCGCATATACAATTTCATGTAATCAAAAAAAAGCCCGATTTGCTAAATCAGATGGATGCACGGTGGGTGTATCTTTATGAATATCTGGTAAGTCACCCAGAAATAGAGAAATTTTTTATTATTGATACTGGTGATTCTACTGTACTCAAAAATCCTTTTGATTTTATTGAAAAACATAAAATATACGTAGGTGATGAAACTGCCATAGTAGGAATCGAATGGATGAATTATAGGGTTGGATTGATAAATAATCAGAGGTGTACCAATTATTTCCAAAAAATAAAAGATAAGCAGCTTTTAAATTGCGGTATTTTCGGAGGGTACACACAGAATTTGCTTCCAGTTATTCAAGACATAGCCGAAATATTAAAGCTGTATAACTGTAAATCCGATACCGTTGATATGATAGTGTTTAATCAGGTACTATATTCCCTCTATGAGGATAAGATAGTTCACGGCAAACCTCTCAATACTGAATTTTGGAAATGGGACTATGCTAATCAGGAATGTTTTTTTCAGCATAAATAAAACGCATGGAGATTTATAATACACGAGTAGATATGCTTTATAGGGTAAAGCCTAATTCTGTTATTGCTGAATTAGGTGTTTATAAAGGTGATTTCTCTCAGCAAATCCTTGATTCATGCCAGCCGCAAAAACTGGTATTGATTGATATGTGGGCTAATTACCCCATACAAAGCGGTGATGCCGATGGCAATAACTTAGAGCACATTGATGGTGAAGAGTTATTAAGAGGCGTAATAATTAGATTTGGCGGTAATGGGAATGTAAGTATAGTAAGGGAAACCACAAACGCCATACTTAGCTATCCTGATGATTATTTTGATATGGTTTACATAGATGCCGACCATTCTTATGAGGCGGTTAAAAACGACCTAAATAACGCTTTTTTGAAGGTTAAAAATGGCGGGTATATTATGGGGCATGATTATGAATTTAACAGGCAAAAAACCGATAATATACACTTCTTCGGTGTTAAACAGGCTGTAGATGAATTTTGCAGCAAATATTCTCTCTCCATAGACATGAAGGCTATGGATGGCTGTGTGTCATTCGGCATACAAGTAAAAAAATAAAGTTAAATTATTTTATTTTAATGAATTATTGCTTTTATTTGCTTTTGAATAAAGCGGATTAGACCGCAATGTCATTAATTCAATAAAAAGTATGAAAGATTTATTTGTTCCTTTTGAAGAGGCTAAAGCCATGAAAGAACTGGGTTTTGATGAGCCATGTATGGGTTACTATATATTTGATAAATACGATTTGATAAATACGGAATTTTATTATCATAAATTGCATGTTGATGATGCATATACTAATCCTTTATGTATAAATAGTTTACATGCTGTCCCCAAAAAAACCAATGCACCAAGAGTTTCAGCCCCACTATATTCACAAGCCTTTAAATGGTTTAGGGGGAAATACAAATTATTTCCCGAAATTAACCTACATGATAGAGTAAATCAAGAAACATGGAGATTTGAAATATCCGTTTTGGGCTATTACGAATTAGCCTATAACCAGAATATTGACAAAGAGCCATATTTTCAAACCTACGAAGACGCAGAACTTGATTGCTTGAGAAAACTTATCGAAATAGTTAAGAATCACAATAACCCTAAATAACCAACAAAAAACAAAACCATGAGCAAAACAAAAAAAGTTAGAATTATTAAGTGCAGCAACTCAAGATGGTGGCCTTTTGGTGGATTATGATGTTGAAGTGTATATCGGTGTTTCTATCAGATGCTTTGAGGGAGGGATTATCATCCGCAAAGACGGAAGCATTACAGTTCACCGCGAAGGGGAAGAATACGATAGTCGCGTAGATGATATTGCTGATAAAGTATTATGGCTACTCTCTAAGGGATTTGACCTTTTCGGGCTTATTCAATCTGGAGTAGCAATTGAAAAAATGAAGGTTGAATAAAGATATAGTTACCATAAAAAATAATGACTAATGAGACAATATCAAGACAAACGAGAAATAAAATATTTAGAGACATTGGTTTTTAAATCAAGTGTTAAAATTTTAATTGATGATACTGAAGGTGAGGTGAGCCTTATTGGATATATAGATGAGATAATATTTGATGATTGTCATTATTTACTTGAACCAGTAAAGTTATTAGAAGAAATGTATAACATCTATGATGAGGATTACACAAAAAGGCTATCTCAATTTAGAGACCTTACTTGGAGCTTAGCTGATAAATTTGCTGAGAAACTATGCGTTGAAAAGTCTATTTATTTAAAATTAGGCAATTATATACTTTAGTGTACAAAGATTAAATTTGAGACGTGTTAAAAGCATATATATACAGGCTATACCCGACTTCAGCGCAAGAGATACTGATAAATAAACATATCGGTGCGTGCAGGCTTGTGTATAACCTTGCGCTGGATACAAAGACGTATGCCTATAAATCCTATCGAAAGACGTTATCTAAATATGACCTTATTGGTCAACTGCCAGCATTAAAGAAAGAATTTACATGGCTCAATGAGGTAGACAGCCAGTGCCCGCAACAAGCCATACGGAATATGGATGATGCGTTTAAAGGCTTTTTTAAAGGCAAAGGCTATCCGAAGTTCAAAAGCCGCAATAAAGGCTCTCAATCATTTAGAAATCCGCATGGGAATAAAGTTAAGTTTGTAGATGGCAAGATAATCCTACCCAAGTTTACCGAAGGAATAAAAGTCGCTATAGACCGCGAGCACAAGGGGAAAATAAGAAGCAATACAATATCGCGCACCCCGACAGGAAAATACTTTGTATCCATACTTTGTGAGACAGGAGAGAAGACACCAGAGAAGATTACTCCAAAACCTAAGAGGACAATCGGCATAGATATGGGGCTAAGTAAGTTCGCTGTAACAAGTAATGGCGAGATAATAGAGAACCCCAAGTACCTAAAGCAATCAATAGAGAGATTATTTATTTTACAGAGAAGGCTATCAAAGAAAAAGAAAGGTAGTGCCAATAGAAAAAAAGCACAACATAAGGTAGCTGTTAAGCATGAAAAAATTGCTAATCAAAGAAAAGACTTTATACATAAACTATCCTCACAGTTAGTTCGGATACACGATGCGATTTTGAAGGAAGATTTGAATATAAGCGGCATGATGAAAAACCATAAGCTTGCACAGGGTATAGCTGATGTGGGCTGGGGCATGTTTGTAGAAGCAATCAAATACAAGTCTGAATGGTCAGGTAAACACTTTTACCAGATACCCAGATTTGAACCTTCTACAAAGAAGTGCGGTATCTGTGGTGTGCTCAACCAAACACTGACCCTTGCTACCCGCGAGTGGATATGTGCAGAGTGTGGTACATTACACGACCGAGACAAAAATGCTGCGGATAACATTAAACAATATTTTTTAACCCATTCACCGAAGGTTATTCGGGATGTGCCTGTGGAGCAGTCGGCAGTAGCTGATGCTATGAAGCAGGAAGATGTACACTAATGTATATCATTACCATTAAAATCATGGCTAAGGGGAGGAATAAAACAGAAAAAGTAGCAGACCTATTTGAAAATAGTTCGGTGCAAACCATATCTCGTAAAGAATACGAAGAGGCGGTACTCGGTGCTATATTATTAGAGGATGATGTAATCTATGATGTAGTGGAGATTATCACAGAAGAAATGTTTGCTTATCCTGAGCATAAGGATATATACAGCACTATTCTAAGTTTAAACAGCCGTAACATAGCTATAGACATATTAACCGTAACCGAAGAGCTATCACGCAGGGGTAAACTGGAATCTGTTGGTGGTGCTTATAAAATAACGCAACTCACTAACAGTATAGGCTCTGCTGCCAATGCTGTTTACCACGCTACCATAATAAGGCAACATTATATCGAACGTCAGGTAGCAGGTTATGGCTATAATACATACCAAAAAGCCATATCACGAGAATATGATGCCATAGAGCTTTTAGAGCAAGCTGAAAAAGGCTTATCCGAAATTACCAATGGTATCAAAAGTAATAATTCGTCTTCGATGTATCAGGCAATCGCGGAGGAGATGTCATCTATTGATATTCGCATGGCTAATACCTCTAATGGTAAGTTGTTAGGGGTAGATACTGGCTTTATGGAGTTAAACAGTATAACTGGCGGCTGGCAACCTTCCGATTTAATTATCATAGCTGCCAGACCGTCTATGGGTAAGACAGCCCTAAGTTTAGCTTTAGCAAAAAATGCGGCGTTAAGTAAACAGCCAGTACCAGTAGCTTTTTTCTCGTTAGAGATGTCAACGGGTCAATTGGTACAACGCCTTATCGCAAGTGAATCAGAAGTAGATACCGAAGCCATACGTAACGGTACACTTACTAAAGATGAATACAGGCGTATTACAGCCTCCCTCGATGAATTGATGAATGCCCCTCTGTTTATTGACGACACACCTGCTTTATCCATCTTTGAATTAAAAACAAGGGCACGAAAGCTAAAGCAGTTGCATGACATAGGGCTAATAGTAATAGACTACTTACAGCTTATGAGCGGTACAGGCAAAGGGGAGGGTAATAGGGAGCAGGAAATATCAAACATCTCTCGTGGTCTTAAAGCTTTGGCAAAAGAGCTTAAAATACCTGTTATAGCATTAAGTCAGTTAAGTAGGGCAGTAGAGACAAGGGGCGGTGAAAAGAAACCGCAGTTGTCAGATTTGCGCGAATGTCTATCAAAAGATACTTCTCTTATTTATACAGAAACCAACCTTCAATATAATTCAGATTCAGATTTCAAATTACTTTCCTTAAATGCTGACCATAAAATCAGAGTAACTAACAGCTTGGACATACCAAAATAAAGAAATTCTGTTTATCGGTTAAAGCTTACAACGGGACGATATGTTGATTGTACGGCAGAGCACCCAATCCTTACATCTGACGGCTACAAGCCATTAAAAGATATTGAAATCGGCGAGGCAATAGCGGTAGCAATGAACTGGGGTGGTAATATCGGAAAATATATTAAGGAATCGAAGTTCATAGGATGGATGCTGGGCGGTGGAGAAACTAAAGCCTTTGCTGAATTTAGGTGCTATGATAAAAAGCTTAGCCAAGAATTTGAGTTCGGTTTTTTTCAAATATTCGGATTTCTCCCTCAAGTAAATACCTTAAAAAAAAGATATAAGCATACGTTATTAGGTTTTTTTAATGGCAACTCTGTAGACAGACCACATGCTGCAACAGAATGGCTTAAAGAAAATGGGCTATGGTTTACAGATAAAAGCGAAAAGCAGATACCTTCTTGGTTTATGGATAATGCTGATGAGCAAAGCATATGTGAGCTTTTAGCAGGTATTTTCGATACCCACGAAAAGAGTGGTATTTTAGGTGAGTTTATTACGCCATCTATTGTATTGGCAAATCAAGTAATCTATTTGTTGGCTCGAATAGGTATAATAGCCAACCTGACTATATCGCAAAAGAAGTATGGTAAAAAAGAAAAGATATATAAAATATATGTTTGTGAAAGTTATGAATTTATGTCTAAATTCTCACAGAAAGTGCCGATAGAAAATGAAAAAGCAGATATTCTAAAAAGAGAATTAAATTTTTTCAAAAAGTTACTATCCGATAGTCTTTGCAACAGAATTGGGAAAAAAACCACCTTTGATATAATTCAAAAATTAAAGAGTGTACAAGATGGCGGATTTAAGGTTGAAAACCTCATCGCTGGAAGATTAACTAAAAGTGTCCTCACAGATGCCATAAATAAGCACCCTAAAGAATTATCTGAATACAAATGGCTAACATCTGATAATATCTATTGGGATAGCATAGATTCGACAACTTATATTGGTGAAGTTGACTTGTTTGATAGAAGTGTGCCTGATACAAACAATTTTATCGTTAATGGTATAATAGTTCACAATAGCGGAGCAATCGAACAGGATGCAGATATAGTATTATTCCCTTATAGAGCCGAGTATTATGGAATATTGTCCGATGCGGATGGCAGAGACACAAGAGGTACAGCAGAGTTGTGTGTAAAAAAGCACCGTAATGGAAAATTGAGAGATATAAGGGTAGCATTTGAAGGGAAATATACCAAGTTTAAAGATTTAACTTACATAGAAAATCCCATGTACGTAGAAATCGAAAAGCCTGTTACGCAATCACCACCACAAAAATTAATACCGATGCAAGAGGCATTGGCAAAAAACGGGCGTAAGGAAGAATATGGCGATGATTATGATAGTTCAGTTCCATTTTAAAATATTTTTCTTGGTCAAAAAAAATATTGTTACTTTGCCCATAAAATAAATACCATGAACATATTTAATTATATCGGAAGCATTATACAGCAAATAATGTGCTTCATATCTGGTTTTTTTTATTCTAAAGACGGGACAGCTTCAATGAAGCGTTTGTGTGGGTTGCTATGCACTATTTCGTTATGTGGTACATTATACAAAAACGGCAGCGATTCAACGCTTATACAGGCGGTTACTTTTCTTGCTTGCTCCTGCCTTGCATTAACTACCATAGAAACAGTATCGGGATTTTTTAAACCTCAAAATAATAACTCAAATGGCTCTACTCAACCTGAACAAACTAAATAACATCGTACCTGCAAATGTATTAGGGCAAATAAACGATGACTTTATACAAAAATTTCAATGCAATACTGGACTAAGGCTTTGCCATTTTCTCTCGCAGGCTGCCCACGAAAGCGGAAATTTTCAATATATAAGGGAGAATTTGTTTTACAGTGCGCAGGGCTTACTAAGAGTATTTCCAAGTTATTTTAACGTGGCAACAGCCTCACAATATGCTAATCAACCTGAAAAGATAGCTAATCTCGTATACGCCAACAGGAACGGCAACGGTGATGTAAATAGCGGTGATGGCTTTAATTTCAGGGGCAGAGGATATATACAAACAACGGGCAAAAGAAATTACATAAGATTCGGTCAGTTTTTAGGTATGGAAGATGAGATTGTAAATAACCCCGACTTACTTGCCACTACCTATCCGTTATCTTCGGCTGCTTTTTATTTTTCCGATAATAACCTTTGGGTATTATGCGGCATGGGAGCAACCAGTGACACGGTAACACTGATTACCAAAAGGGTTAATGGCGGTATAAATGGGCTGCCTGAAAGACTTGCATACTTTAATAAGTATTGGGCAGCATATAATGCCTAAAATTAAGCAAAATAATTTGTATAATTAAGATAATGCGCTACATTTGCATAGCGTGATAGCCAAAGGTCTCTCTAAAGTAAAGCAGATATGAGCGAAAACAAACCAGTAGATAAAGTTTACATTAATATTCGTAAGATAATATTAGATTATGAAACTGAAAAAAATGAGAAAACCAATAAGTTTAAAATAGCTCAATTTGTAATAAAAAATGGTGCTCCGAAAACAAAATTGGTCGCTATTAGCAGGAAGATTGATGAGGCTTCAAAATACGAACTTACATTTACAGAGGCTTACAATATGGCTAAATATATGGGCTTGAGCATGGGTGAATTTTTCGATAAATATTGTAAAGCAATCTAATTATGCTTTTGGCTGGGGATAAAGCAAGTTTAGAATACATGCAGCGTGAGTATAATTATGCTATTGATAATTATTTTGAGCTATTAAAAATAAGGGATGGTCTTATACTCCAAAGAAAGAAGATACCGCAACATCTTTTATTTGAGATAGCAGATTTCTCAAATAGAGCGAGACATTTAGATGAGCGAATGATGCCGCTCGTGCTTCTTAACAAAGAAATAGTCATAAAACCTATGAGGGTTATAAATATAACAAGACATGAGCGAAACAAAAAAAGTAAAAATAGTAAAGTGCAGCGACCCATATCAATACCCAGTTATATATAGGCGTGATTCGCTTTCTGAACTATAAGCGCAAGTCGTGATTTTACAATATTTTTAAAGCAATTATGTTCGGTTAATCTATATCATTTGAATTAACTGTTATATTTGCTTTAAATAAAACAAATATTATGAACAGCTTTTTAAATCCATCAGCAGAGAATGATAAGTTTCTTGGCGGCAACAACATACACCATGTAGTTATCATCGGGCTATTGGCTACTACAGTATTTCTTTTGGTTCGCCATAAGAAGTAATCAAAAAAGATATAGATTGCTCATCCCCTACTCAAAAAAAGAGGGGCTTTTTTGTTTAAGATTATTTTTTATTAAATTCGCACAAATTAAAACTTGTAACATGAATATAGATACCAATAAAAATTCTATTGCTGAAAAAAGCCACATCGAATATTTACATGAAATGACTATTTATGATATGGGTATAAGAATAGCCACATTTATAGGCGTAGTAGCGGCAGTAACATTTGCAGCGCAATTGGCTTTAGGGCATATCAGGTTTTAAGGCTAACCGCAAATGATAAATCGAGGATAATATTTTTAAGTTTATCATAGGTTTGTTATTTTAGCATTCAAATTAATCTATTTATGAGAGTGTTAGATGTAGTTAACAGTCAGTCATCATTTGGAGTTTTTGAAAGCCTTACACAATATGGTGCGTTAGGCTTAATTGTATTAGCAATGGGTTTTGCCCTTTGGTTTCTACTTAAACGCATGATGAAAACAGAAGATTATTTATTAGATAGGCTTGAGGCATTACAAGAAGAATTAAATACCTATATAAAAACAGACCGTGAAAGACTATTGAGTGTAATTGACAATAACTCCAAAGCACTAAATGAAATTAAGGTAATAATTGAAGCGAGCACGAGGAGATAAACGGCACAAAATGAAAAAATATATAGCTGCATCCGTTTCTATATCTTGCCTTGTAGCATTAGCAATACTACAAATCATAACCATAGCCCACCAAGACGTAAAAAATAAACAGCATACTCAAAATCTGCAAATAGAGTATGAGAAGATAAAAAAAGAAAATTTGCATTTAAAAGATAGCCTCAGTATTTGCTCATATTGCCCTAAATAATCATCGTGCAAGTACAAAATACCATATCTAAAGTCAATCCACAACAGCAAGTAAGACTTGGTAAGAAGCCTGTTAAGCATGATGCCCGAACATTTAAGCTTGCAACTTACATCAATAGCACCCAGCTACCAGCAATACCCGATAGTTATATATGGAATACCAAAGTACCACAATGGGGTATGATGTTAAATGATAAGATAGGGGATTGCACTATAGCAGCAGCAGGACACCTGATTATGGGATGGCAAAATGACTTAGGCATGTCGGTGCTGTCAAATCCTGATGACCCGAATGTAAAAACAGGAGGTGGCTCTGAAATTAATCAGGCACAATACCAATATATAGCATATGGACTGTTAGGTACTGGTATAGTTTTAGTATTATATACACTTTTATCCAAAAAATAACATGGCTAACACTAAATCAATAATAGCCATATCAGATAGCGATATAGTAGCTGCATATTCAGCAGTTACAGGCTATAATCCATCTACAGGAGATAAAGATGTCGGTGCATCATGTTTAGATGTGCTAAATTACTGGAGGAATCAGGGCATAGCAGGGCACAAGATATATGCTTATGCTAAGATTAACATAAGGAATATACAGCAGGTTAAAACCGCCATATATTTATTCGGTGGGGTATATTTAGGTTTCCAATTACCTGTATCTGCCAAAAAGCAGGATATATGGGAAGTTCCCCCTACAGGTGCATATCTGGGAGATGGTATGTCTGGTTCATGGGGAGGGCATTGTGTTTGTGCCATAGGTTATGATAGCCAATACATCTATCTTATAACATGGGGTGCTATAAAAAAGGCTACATGGAACTTTTTTAGCAATTACTGCGATGAGGGCTATGCAATCATATCTAAGGACTTTATAGGCTCTAAAGCACCCAATGGCTTCGATTTTCAGGCACTTCAAGCCGACCTGAATAGCCTATCTGTTTAAATTGTTAAAAAGCCTTAATAATTATTCAAATTATTTACTTTATTCGATTAAAGTAGTCATATTTGTGTTACAAAAACACAAAAACATGAAATTACATACAGTTTTAAATCTAATCGGACTTTTTCCTTTAATGGTTGGGTTATATTTAGCGGGGGATAAAAGAAGAGATACCTTGCGAAAAAGTCAAGAGTATATTGGTTCGACATTATTTTGGTTTGTCTTTTTAACTTTAATAGATATAATAGTAACTCCATTGGAGGTTATGTTTATTCTTTTGGGAGGTGTATTTACTGCTTTCTGGTATATGCTAAATGACCATACAGCCATCTCTTATTGGGTAGAGTATTGGATAAAAGGTGAATCTGCCTTATATAAAGATGAACAAACATTGAGGTTTTTATTAAAAACAATGACAAGGGAAAAATTACCCTTTCTTGTAAAGCCTTATTGGGACTTATTGCTAAAACACAATGCGGCTACAATTGAAGCAATAAAGAAGCAAGATTTTGTAAATCAGCAAAAAGGATAGATTTAAACAACTATTACAAGTATAACCAATCAAACTAAAACAAAATCATGGAAAATAAAACCACATCACCAAACATTAAAAAGTTAAAGAAAAACGAAGTATTTGTATTTGGCTCTAACCTTGCGGGAAATCATGCAGGAGGAGCAGCTAAATTTGCCCTTGATAATTTTGGGGCAATTATGGGGAAGGCAGAAGGCTTACAAGGGAAATCTTATGCGATACCTACCCTTAATGAGAAATTTGAAAAAAGAGATATTACAGACATTGGTGATAGTGTTAGGCGGTTTGTAGAATATGCGAAAGAAAACCCCGAAAATATATTTTTAGTTACAGAAATTGGGTGTGGCATAGCGGGATTTACTCCCGAACAAATAGCACTGTATTTTAAAAGTGTTAATATCCCCGAAAACATACATTTACCTGAATCCTTTTGGAATTTTATTAACAAACAAAATGTTATATTATCCTATAAAGGTTTTGATAAAGACTTTAAATGTAGGGGTTTTCAGTATGAAATCGGCAAAGAATATCAGCATGATGGCACAATAGAGGCTTGTAGTTCAGGTTTCCATGCTTGCCAAAATCCTTTTGATGTTTTAAGATATTACCCATTAAAAGACTGAAACAGATTTGCCATAGTTGAACAAAGTGGAGTTATAAGCAAAGAAAATACAGATTCAAAAATAGCTTCTCAATATATTAAAACGCGCCTATCCCTTTTAAGACAGTAATCGCTATTTTGGGTTAAATTTAGTAATAATTAAATGTATAATTAAAATTAAAGTTATGGATAATATTTTAGATAAAACAAAGACTGATTTGATTATTGAACCACAAGTTGTAATTGATTGGACAAGTGATGTGATGGTAGCCTCTTTTGCTCATAGGGCTTTATACTATCATACATCATTTAAAAAAAGAATTTATATGTCTGCACAGCAATTATTCGATGAACATTTAATAAACTTTAGAGAAACCGTATTCAAAAATACACTAACAATTGAACGCCTGACCAGTATATTAGAGCATATGTCTAAGGGGTGTATAGCAAAATACGTTTTAAATGACTATGTAGGATACGCGTTTTTAGATGAACACAGAAAAGTATAACCTGAATGTATATAGCACATCTAAATTGGCTACATCAAGCCTTACTTGCAGACTTGCACTTTCTTCAACAGTAAAGGCAACATCCAAATTCTCACTAATAATGGCTTTAACCCATGTTCCTGCATTACCGCTGCCTCCATGTATGCTCAAAGCAAAATTGTTGTCTCCATCAAGTTGGGATATTGTAAATGTATTTGTGTTAGCAGGGAATTGTATTATTTCGGATTTTAAAACCGATTTTTCTCGGTCAGAGCAAAGAATAAGATTGATAATGTTCATATAATTGAAATTAAAGTTATGGATAATATATTGCAAGAGGAAAAACAAAGTGAGTTTAGGGAAATAACTAATGAAGAAAGCAATAAGTATTTCCTTGAGCTAATAGAGAAAATTCGTGAACCGTTTGCATCCGAATTTAGAGCCATATTAGAAAAATATCCTAACCCATGTAAAGAGAGGGCAGATTTAGTTACGGATGCTATAAATCGTTCTTACGAAAAACTTTAAATTTCTTGAAATATTATCAATACCTCATCCCATCTCACGGTTTCAATAAATAGCTTACCGTTTTCATCATTAAGCCATGATTTGATTTTGTATTCATGGACATCGAATACAATAAAAGCGTCAGTATCATTTTTCCTAATGATTGTCCATGCCCTATATTTTTGTGATTTTATGAGAATTTTGGTATTATACCTATCACCGCTCGGTGCTATTCTTTGTGTAAAGAACTCATATAAATTTCCGTCTGAACTATCAAATATTTTGCCATATAAACTTTCAATCGCTATGTTATTCATTTATGGTTTTTTGGGCAATTTATTTGAATTATCAAATCGTGGTATATTTGAATTATAAACAACAAATAAACCATAAAGTCATGGTTTATTTGTTTCAGGCTTTTTGAGTGTTTATATTAAGATTATGCTATTTAAAGAACTTACGAAATTGTCAATGGAAGCACTGGCGAAGCAACAGTCAGTGACACTTGAACAGGCAAAAGCGCAAACAAAAAGGGTACAGGAAAGGATTTCAAAAAAGAAAGAAGTACCCGACAAAAAAATCACCGAAGACCCTGCGGATAAGCCTATTTCTTTTCAGGCAAGTTAAAAATCGAATAAATCTTTTGGATGTATATTCAGTGCATCGCATATTGCTTTTATATGCGTAAGGCTTGTATTGGCTTTGCCTAATTCTATTCGGTTAATGGTACTTTCTTCAATATCGCACATATAGCCCAAAACTTCTTGGGTTAACCCCTTATCCTTTCGTATCTGCCTGACTTTTAAGCCAAAGGATATTATAAAGTTTATATGCCTTGTTCTTTTCACATTGAATATTGTAAAAAGAATACGAAAACGAGATTGTGATATATGCCTGCTTGTGATTTTTAATATATATTTGGGCATTATTTAACTTAAAAACAACTCAATGAAAAAAACAATGTTATCCTTTATCAGGACAAGCAGGCTATTGAAGCCATTAGTAATTTGTGTGCTATTTTCTACATTATCATTAACCATTAAAGCGGGTACACCCGAAGATGTAACAGTACCCTCTGGCGCATCAGTACCGTTACAAGTAGCGCAGAAAATTTCCACATCCCATCAGAAACATAAAGCAGGGGAAAAAATAGCTTTAACCGTAACATCTGATGTAAGTGTTAATGGTAAAGTAGTGATTAAAGGGGGTTCGGCTGCTGAGGGGGTTATCAAGGAATTTAAAAAGCAGAAAGGCTTAGGTAAACAGGGTATAATTAAAATAGAGATTCTAAATGTAAAGGCTGTTGACGGCAGCACAATAGCTTTATCGCCTTGCCCTATATCTGATGAAGGCGAAAAAAGGCTCGGTTTGGCATTAGGGCTTGGATTAGGTTTGGGGCTTCTTGTTATGCCGCCCTTATTAGCTTGTATGGCAATAAAAGGGAAGCCAGCAAACATAGAATCGGGGTATAGTTTAAACTGTACTGTATTAAGTAATACAACCGTAAAAGTTCAATAAATTTTTAAATCAATAAATCAATAAGCAATGAAAAAATCCTTCTTTTTCGGCATTTGCGCCTTTCTTTTAATTACGGCTATCAGTTCTTGTTCTAAGAATAACTCTGCTCCTGATTTAACTACGAACATTGTTGGTGTATATTCAGGTAATATTGGAGATTCTCTTTATAGCGGTTCTTCATACACGCAAGCATCAAGTAGCGTAACTGTTACTAAAATTGACAATACGCATATTCAGGTAACGCCACAAACAGGCTATATTCCTTTTACAGCTACTCTCACAGGCACTACTAATGGAGATTATATTGCAGTAAATTCGGGTACAGTTAACGGTACTACGTATGTTGGTGGTACATTCAATAGCATATCTATACCAGCAGGATTTAATGGACTATTCAATACGAATACCAATCAGTTTGCATATAGCTTGAATGCAAATAACGGCAATGGATTTACGGAGCAATTTGTTGGAACTAAATAATAGAATAGCTTTCCGAAAGTTTAAAGCCCCGCCATTAAAAGCGGGGCTTTTTATTTAGCAAAAATAAGTAACAAGGTTATTTAGCTTCTGCTGTTTTTTTTGCCTTCTTTTTGCGCGGGTAAACAATTCGTTTAACATCTCCCTTCGGTTTATAATCGGTAAAACACTTCTCATCGCTGACTGCATTCTCTATGGTTTCACCAAAAGCCTGATTTTGTGTTAAATCCCTTCGGTTATAACGGTAGCAAAATTCGGCTAAGTAAAAAGGCAGGTATTTTTTGCTTAACACATGGTATTGCCCCCTTATGCCATTTTTGATTATTGACCAAAAGCCTTCAATAGTGTTAGTATGCGTTTTACCCCTTGAATACTCTTTCGCTGAATGGTTTATCACATACCTTTCAATAAGTTCATCCATCTTCTTATATGCCCTGTAATCGTCTGTAATCAATATGCTGTCTTTAGTCTTTACTGTTTTCTTTAACAAGGATATGAGTTCTTTAGAAGTCAGCCTATCCATTACTTTGGCTACTACATGCCCCTTGCGCTGTACTATACCCGCTATGGGTATCTTCTTAGTACCACGCCCTCTCTTTATTCTTTCATCCTTTCGGTCATATACGTTGCTCAAGTCGGCTACATTGCTCGGTACTACAGAAGGGTTATTGCGCTTTCTCGGCTTACCGCCTACATAGCTTTCGTCCATCTCTACTATGCCCTCCAACATTTCTCCCCAGTCGAGCATAGCACAGCGTACCCGCATAGCACTATACCATGCTGTTTTATAGGTTACACCTATATCCCTGCTTATTTGCATTGCTGATATACCCTTTTTAGCATTTAGCATCAGAAAGATTAACTGAAACCATTTTGGTAGTGCTAACCTGCTTTGTTCAAATATTGTCTCATAAAGCACAGAATAGTCCCTGTTGCAGTCATTACAATGCCAGCGTATACCCGATTTCCTTCGGTACACTTTTATTGAGCCGCATAGCAGGCAGGCAGGCGTATCGCCCCATCTAACCTTTTCCAAATGAGCAATACATTTTTCATTGGTGTTGTACTTGGTAGAAAGCTGTGTTAAATTCATTGCTTTTTCTTTTGTTTTAGTTATCTAATAAGTATCTTTGTATCTCAAACACGCATGATACGGTTGGCTCGTTGTGCCCTCACGGTCTTGCAAGTTTGATGGTCAGTCGTACAGGATTTGAACCCGTATTTATAAGGTGAGCGCCTCATTGTTCTATCCGTTGAACTAACGACCGAATTTTAAAAGTCCCTAAGCCAATAGGGGCTTTTTTATTTCAAATAATTTGTATCTTCGTGGAGTGGATGGGTTTCGAACCCATTTCCCAGAGTGTGAAATTCGTGGATGTTAACCAATTACACCACCACCCCAAAACTCTCAGCATTAGTAGTGCTGAGGGTTTTTTGTTTTCAAATATTTCTTATCTTTGTGGAGCGGATGGGAATCGAACCCATTTTAGTAGCGTTGAGAATCGCACTTTTGACCTTCAACCGCCCCCCGAAAGCCTCAGATGTTAGAGCATCTGAGGCTTTTTTATTTTTCGGCAGTAAAGGTCGAAGTATATAGTCTGAAAAAGATTGCAGGTTTGTTGCAAAAAGATTGCAAAAACGTTGCAGGAAATTTATTTAAAAATGGAGGCGTATATTTTGTCCAGTACGGCGTAATCTCCCCCTAAAAACTTAGGGTCATCTAAAGTTTTTGGTTCTATGTTTCGAAGGGTCTCACGTAGCGTTCTCCCTTGT
>Ga0208379_1000025_pt1 | contig 69875 bp, 92 predicted proteins | sample CryBogCBE02Aug07_FD_184559 | JGI IMG/M metagenome (GOLD analysis project Ga0208379, IMG submission 184559) | Freshwater microbial communities from Crystal Bog, Wisconsin, USA - CBE02Aug07 (SPAdes) | ecosystem: Environmental > Aquatic > Freshwater > Lake | place: Crystal Bog, Wisconsin, USA... | reverse complement strand
ATATTAGTGATTGGCATATTAGCTATACCACACACTCTAGTCATGGACCTCGTAGAAATTTTGAGGTTCTCAAAAATAGAATTTTTAATACACGTAACGCAATTAATCGTTGGATAGATTGGGTTGATATTAAAAAGAAAGATCCTAACCTATTTGTCTATAATGCGTCTATCACCAAAGGAATGGTGCCATTAGTACAAAAGATATGGCCCAGACTCAAGCAACATTTACCTAACGCTAAACTAAAGATTATCGGCGGATACTATCGTTTTAATAACGAACCAGTAAGCGAAGCACAACAAAATTGGATTAACTTACAGAATTCCGTAGCACACGATAAGTCTATCGAGTTTACAGGAATTATTCCTCAGCCTAAGATTGCAGAAATTATGGCCGAAGCTAGCTATAATCTCTATCCTGGTGCATTTCCTGAAACATCAGGCATTAGTATTATTGAAAGTATTAACTACAATACTCCTATTATCGGTACACGTTTCGGTGCGATGGAAGAATCTGCAACTGAAGCAGCAGGTTATTATATCGACTTTCCAATCGAACCTAATGGATTATTTCCTAATATCAATACCGATGACCAAGTTAATCGATATGTTGATTTAGTACTAAAGGTAGTTCATGATCCTTATCTGCATCAACAGAAACAATATGCTTGTAATGCAGCTAAAGATGTATCTGCTTGGGATGCTGTTGCACTACAATGGAAACAGCATTTTTATTATAAGTTAGGATATGAATTATCAAGTGAAGAACAGGCTACAGTTGACTGGATTAATTATCGAGTACATAAAGTATTTGGTCGAAGAATCTTAAATCCAGAAGAAGTTATTGTACCATTACCTGCAAAAGACCTAACACCGTTACCTATGCCTTGTGTTAGAATTGCATTTATCGATATTGTAGGAATGAGTTATGATGGTGACACTTTACGCAAGAAAGGCATGGGCGGCAGCGAAAGTGCGGTAATTCTTAATTCTAAAGAATTAGTTAAACTTGGATTTGATGTAACGGTATTCAACGCATGTGACGAAGGCGATTCTAAACCCGGTACATATGACGGAGTCAAATATCGACCATTATCTGATATTGCAACTGATAAAACAGTATATCAAGTGATTATCAGCAGTCGCGTGGTAACTCCATTTGTTCCTAACTCCTATTACAATTATCCTCAGAGCACTAATAGAAAAATCGACTATACCGCATTTGAACACATGCGAACAAATGCTAGGTTAAAAGTTTTTTGGATGCATGATACGTTCTGTTGGGGAGATGACATACTAGAAGATCTTGTAGCTATGAATGCCATTGACGAAGTATGGACATTAAGTGATTTTCATACATTCTATGTTATGAACGCTGCGCATCCACGAATGCGTATGTATGAAGTATTCCGTAGGCACAGTTGGATTACACGAAATGGTATAGTTAAATATTTCGATTCTGTGGATTTGGATGCTAAAGATCCTAACATGTTTATATTCAATGCTAACATGAGCAAAGGACTAGATCCTTTATTGAATCTAGTTTGGCCTAAAGTTAAAAAACGTATACCATCTGCAAGATTGACAGTGATTGGTGGCCACTACAAATTAGGTGCGGCCTTTGCTCACGACGATGAAGAAACAGAATTTATGAAGATAGCAGGGCCTCATTTAAATGATCCTACTATTACATTTACAGGAATTGTTGACCAGAAAACAGTTGCAGAAATTTCTGCCAAAGCCAGTTATTTCTTATATCCTACAGCTTTTCCAGAGACATACGGCATTAGTACCTTAGAATCACTATATGCTAATACCCCGTTAATTACTTGTAGATTCGGAGCATTGGAAGAAACTGCAAGTCCACAAGGGTATCTTATTGATTATTCAGCAACTCCTAACAGTCTATTTCCTAATGTTAATGCAGAAGACCAGTCTAATCTCATTGTAGAACAAGTAGTTGCTGCTTATCAGAATAAAACAGAACATCGACGTAGAATGAAGGCGTTAGATGAGATTAAAGATCTAGCAGGCTGGGATGTAGTAGCATTAGAATGGAAACAACATATCTATAGTAAATTAGGATTATATCTCAGCAAAGGCGAGAGTCAGCAAGTATCTTATACTAAAAATAAGTATCATAAGATATTCAATCGTAGAGTAAGCACCAGTGAAGAATGGCTTGCTCCCAAACTTGGTCCTGAACAGAAAATTGTTGTAGTTAGCCCTTTCTATAATGCAAAGCAATATATCGAACAATGCATTGCTAGTGTGGCTGCTCAAGATTATGAAAACTATGAACATTGGTTAATTGATGATGCCAGTACCGATAACGGACTTACAATCGCAGAAAATTATATTAATCAACTTCCTAAAGAAATACAAAATAAATTTAGATTAATTCGAAACGAAGAAAATCAAGGTGCTGTTTATAATCATATAACCGTAGTCAGAAACCTTAACCCCGACGATATCATTATGATGCTCGACGGGGATGATAGTTTAGTTAATCGTCCGGATATTTTTGATTATTATAATACTGTACATTATAATTACGATTTTACATATGGTTCATGTTGGAGTATAGTTGACAATATTCCATTAATCAGCCAGCCATATCCTCCTGAAGTGATCGAATCTCGTAAATTTAAAGATTATCATTTTAATTGGAAGATGCCGTATACTCATCTAAGAACAATGAAAGCCAAATTATTATTAGATGTACCGAATCAAGCGTTCCAAGATGATCAAGGCAATTGGTTTAAAGCCGGAGGAGACAACGCAACATTTTATAGTGCATTATATAATTGCGATCCAAATCGTATCTATGTAGTGCCCGATATTGTTTACAACTATAATGATGCTAGCCCGTTAAATGATTACAAAGTCAACAGAGAAGAACAAGATCGTGCAATAACTGCAATTTTTGGCAGTAACGACGACAATATTATTCGTTTACCAAAGAAAACAGACGTAAACGATAAGCCTGCACAAATACCGCAGCCAATACCTTTATCTGCCTCTGTACCTGAAAATAACAGTCCGGTAAAGCGTATTTTGATAGCTATTCCGACAAACAGAAATATTGAAGCTCAGACTTTTAAAAGCATTTACGATTTAACTATACCTAATGGATATGTTGCCGATTTCCAATATTTTTGGGGGTATCAGGTAGATCAAGTGCGCAATTTAATTGCACATTGGACTATACATAACGGATACGATTATCTATTTGCTGTAGATAGTGATATTTCGTTTGCACCAGACACTTTAACAAAATTATTATCGCATAATCGAGACATTGTTTCGGGTATCTATATACAAAGAATACCAGGTACGCATACTATTGAAATCATGCGTAAAAATCAATTCGGTGGTGTGACACATGTTGATTGGAATACTATTAAAGGACAAGGGCTAGTTCCGATCGACGGATGTGGGTTCGGATGTGTTTTAGTTAAAGCTGAAGTATTTAAATCTATTCCGTATCCTCATTTCTTATATCATAGTGCAATTGATCATAAAAATACGTTGAGCGAAGACGTACACTTTTGTAACCAGGCTAGAGATAGAGGATTTACACTTTGGGCAGATACCAGTGTGATTTGTGACCATACCGGATCATGGACCTTTAAAGTTGACATGAATGTTCCGGATGTAATTAATAAAGATCCGGTCACAACACATCTTAAAACACTGAGAGAAACTTTATCAATTCCGGTACCGCATATAGATTATTTGCATCGTATGAAAAATGAACAAAAATGTTCACCTAAAATAATTTATGATATTGGTGCCAGTGTTTTACATTGGACAGATGCTGCTAAAACTGTATGGCCTGGCTCTCAATTTTTTGTCTTTGAAGCGATGGAGGATTGTGAGGAATTATACAAAGAGGCCGGGGTTACATGTCATATAGGCGTTTTAAGTGACCGAGATTATCGATCTGTTGATTTTTTTGAAAATAAAGAATTTCCTGCCGGTAACAGCTATTACAGAGAAAATCCGGAATTTAGCCCGCCTGCAGCACACTTATTTGACGACAGCCACAAGGTGACAAAAAAAGCAATGACATTAGATACTATTGTTAAATCTCGTCAATTTCCTTTGCCCGATTTAATTAAAATGGACGTTCAAGGAGCTGAACTTGATATATTGAAAGGATCTGAAGAAACTTTAAAAAATTGTCAAGATTTAATATTAGAAATACAGCATGTGGAATATAATAAAGGGGCCCCAAGTAAAGATGCAGTAATTGCATATGTTCAAAGTTTGGGGTTTGAATTGGTAACACCATATTTTGCTACAGCGAGTGATATGGACGGTGATTATCATTTTAGAAGAAAATAAACAAACACATTTAGAATAAATACTGGATGCATATTAATGAACTTCTAGAACCTAAACAAACCGATTTTAAAGAAATTTTAAAAGATTTCTTTCCTCTTGCAATGAAGATTATAGGTATTAAAAAATTACCTAAAATTAAATTTGTAAAGAGGGTACAAGATGAAAAACAGCCCACGTTCGGTAAATTTTTAAATGATGTTAATGTTATATATCTAGGTATAGAAAATCGTCATCCCTTAGATATTTTACGCACATTGGCACATGAATTAGTACATTATAGGCAAGGATTAGAGCATCAATTAGATGCTACTAGTGGGCATACCGGCAGTCCTGCTGAAAATCAGGCTCATGAAATTGCTGGTATTGTAATGCGTAATTTTAATAAGAAATATCCTCAATATTTTACCGAACTACCAGTTACCTTGGAAGAGGGAAAATGGGATGATTTTAAAAAAGAGTTTGTGCGTAAAGGCAAACAGAGTTTAGCTACTGCTGCTGCGATTGGTGCTGTTAGTGGCGGATTAGTTGGATATGATTATGCTAAAGATAAGTTTCAACATCGGCCTACTGTCAATTATCAACAACAGGAACCACAACAGCTAATACCATCCGATGATAACGATGATTATTATAAATCAAGTCCAGCAGAAAAGGATTCCACCCAAGAACCTAAAGTTGAGATACCGAAATTACCGAAAGCAGAAATTCCAGAAGTACCAGCACCGAACGTACAGCCGCCTTTGACCCAATCATATTTAAAAAAATATATTCAAGCTCAACAAATGGTAAAACTTCCTAATGCTTTGGAAAATGATCTTAAAAATTCTGCTATGAAGCAAGGAATAGTAGGATTAGAGCTAGATCAGTTTTTAGGGCAATGGGCACACGAAAGCGGAAATTTCACCCAATTTGATGAAATGTACAGAGGGTCTGGTGAAGTTTATAAAAGTAAAAAATGGTTTATCGATCATTATTGGAAAAATGAAAGAATAAGACATGCATTAGGAAATAAACATCCTAACGATGCATGGATGTATAGAGGACGCGGAATCTGCCAACTTACCGGAAGAGGTAACTACGAGCAGGCTGGAAAAGCATTGGGTATAGATTTAGCTAGTAAACCCAATTTGGCAGCTAACCCTAAATATATGGGCGCTATCGCTATTTGGTATTGGAAAAATCGAGTAGCAACTAAAGTCGACGCCGACCACATGGGCGATACCACTGCAGTTAGTAGAGCAATTAACCATGGTGAAAGTGCAGAAAACATACAAAAAAGACACACTTGGGTGCAATGGTTTAGAAAACTATTCGGCAAAGGTGCTTAATCACTAGTAAGGGCCATTATGAGCCACGATTCTGTTCTCAGTCTCGATAATTTTGAACAGCTTCTAAATGAAGATAATTTCTCTAATCTATTATCATCGCTTTCCGGCAAAGATAATTTAGAAGATTCATTACAGAAGCTTTCTGAACAAAATCGTAAGATAGAAATTAAAAAAACAGTTACAGTTTCGATACCTATACAAAAAGTAGTTAGTGACAAAAAAACTAAATCTCGACTACTAAAAAAAGAAATTGCGGCTCTATTAGCTACTGCATTATATGCAACTAGTTGTGTCGATGTCAAAGAATCTGTTCCAAATAATGATATAATAAATGAAGCTGCTAATTCTACTTTAGAATCTAACTCTGTTTTAGAAAATATTCCTACGACAATTCCTAAGATAAAAAAAGAATCTATAGGTACTAAACTTTCTAGATTCTTCTTAACCGGTAATGCACATACAATTAATACAAATCCTATTACTTTAGAAGCTGAAAAACCTAATATTGATGACGACGATGATGGAGTTAAACAACCTATTGTTGTATTTGATAATAGACCTGCTGAAGAATTATTAGCAGAAGCCAAAACATTATTGTTAGAAAGATCAGGAACATTCGAGCAAGCCATTGCTGATTTAAAATCTATTATTTCTACACAATCTCCTGCAGATGCAAAAGAAGCACACGAAATGTTAGGTTATGCTTACGAAAAATCAAAGAATTATAATAAAGCTATGAAGGAATATCAGCGTTATCTAGCACTATACACAGAAGATGATGAAGATAGAACTCGAGTAAGACAGCGTTTAATGTCATTAGAAATATTAGAACCTACAGGATTTACAATAGGTAAAATTAATAAAACAAAAACACCTCACCAAGGTGATAGTTTTGATTTTAATGGAAACACTTCAGATTACCTTTATGTAACTAAAAATTCTAATGAAGGCAGCACTCAAAAAGCAGAACAAATTAACTTAATTTCAGGCGTACAAGCCTCATTAAAAGAAACACACAATGAATATGAATTATCAGCTCGTGTGAGATTTTCACAAGTAAAAGACTTTAGTGAAACAAATGGTAATAGAACAAATCTATCAAATGCTTATGTAGACTTCGCTAATACATTTAAAGGATATAATATTCGCGCAGGAAGACAATCTAGTGTAGCAGGAGCTGTTGGAAAATTTGATGGGCTATCTACTAATATTAGAATTACAGATGATTTAAAATTATCATTAGCTGCTGGTAACCCTATCACTGGATCGGGATCTCAAACTAAAAGAATATTTGAAGGTGTTGAATTTGATTGGAGAATTAACAATGATTGGGGTACAGGAATTTATTTTAATAGAGGAGTAGCTGACGGATTATTAGAACGTATGGCTATCGGAAATAGCGTAGATTATAGAACAAACAAAGAAAGTTTCTTATTAAGAACCGAATACGATACTGTTTATCGTAGTCTTAATTTGATTTCTTTCCAAGGTACTTACTATGCCAAAAACTTCGATGCGTTTGCTATATTTGAAAGACGACGTACCCCAATGCCGTATGGAGATGTTGCACTTAATCTCGGCGAATTATCATTAGATAAACAATATTATAACTCGATCGGGGATCTACTACTTAAATCTGGATTAACAGCTAGCGAAATATATAGTTATATTGATAAATCTACTCCTATTGCAACATCAACTGTGTTAGGATTAAGAGAAAAGATTAATAAAAATTGGGAATTAACAATAGATGCGCAATCAACTAATTTATCTACTGTTCCGGGATTTAATTTAAATTCAAATTTTGCATCAGTACCAATACAGGTGGGCGACAAACAAAACTATTCATTAACTACACACTTAAAAGGCGAAAATATCGGATCTATTAATAATAATATAGAATTTGCTGTTAACGATTCGACTGGCGGTAGACGTTCATCCTATGTTACATTTGCTGACAATTATAAATTCGGCGATAAGAATAGAAACAGTATTTCAACTATTCTTAGATATGATTCTATCAATGAAAATTATGGTAAAATAGACACAATATCTGCATTATTAAGAGGGTTTTATGCTATCAGCGATAAAACTACTCTCGAAGCGCAATATTCAAGATCGTTGACAAAAACTAATGATGTGTTATATAATACTCCAACCAATACAAATCAAAGTTTTTATATCGGATTTAGACATGATTTTTAGGACTATAGTTTTATTTTTTCTATTATTAATTTCTCCTAAAGTATTAGGTGCAGAATGTACTGCATATGAGAAATTACACCCTTTGTGGCCGTTAACTGGTGCTCATCTAAGCACAGGCAAATGTACTAGTTGCGGAACTTGTCATATTCCTGCAGGTGCGGCTGTTTGGAATGGAACTCCTAGAACATGTATTGCCTGCCATAATGGTGATCCTAGTCGTATGACAGTAGGTCGTAGTTCGAAACATTTACCTACCCTATTATTAGATTGTGCGGGATGCCATAATACTACTGCATTTAATAGCCTAACCGGTATTACTCAAACCATGATACACAATACGGGCTATCCCACTGTTCGATGTGATGGGTGTCATAATGGTCAATATACTAGCTATGGAGCGCAGGGTAAAGGCAACGGGCATCCTACTACTGTGACAAAGAATGGTGTTAAAGTTATAGTAACTAGTGTTGATTGTAATTATTGCCATAGTCCTAACAGTTCTCAGTTCGACGGATAGTTGCTTATACTATTATTTTTGCTAAATAGTTGAAACCTAGAGGAGGTTTGCTATCGTGCAAAAAATTAAAACGCTCTTAACTTCAATGGTTATGACACTTGCATTAGCGTTATCCTATATTACTGTGCCTACAGTAGCAGCAGGATCAATGTTGATGTTCTCAGATACCGCTGATGCTGCTGAATGCAGTCTTTATGAAACCATTCACCCGAATTTTCCGTTAACAGGCGCGCACTTATCTACTGGTAAGTGCAGTAGTTGCGCCAGTTGTCATGCTGGTGGCATCTATCTAGGTACTCCAAAAATTTGTGCAACTTGCCATAATGGTAGCCCTACTGGGCAGATTTCTGCACAAACTATTGGACGTTCGGCCAATCACCCACCAATCGGTAATACTAATTGCGATGCTTGTCATAATACCACAAGCTTTACTGCATCGTGGTCCATGACCCACTCTAGTGTCAGTGGACAGGCTTGTAGTTCATGCCACAATGGTAATTTTGTCAGCTACGGAGCAATGGGTAAGGATATTAACCACATTGTAACCACTGCAGAATGTGGCACTTGCCATACTCCAATGGATACTAATCAAAGTATTACGCATACTAATGCTGATTGGCATATTCCAATTAATGTAATTCACAATGGTATTACAACCGGTTGTGTAAGCTGCCATGATGGATCACATCATCCTGCATTAGGTAAAGTCGACTATGCTCCGGGACATCCTGCTACTAGCGATGCCTGTGAAACTTGTCACAGCATTAATGCTAGCTTCAAATGTGCATCTATAATTGATGACAAAATGATCAAGAAAATGATGAAACAGCGTTTAGCTAGTTTAATTGGCGTTCGTCTTAAATCAATCTAAAGTTTAAGGCCAAAATAAAACGCCCCGAAAGGGGCGTTTTACTATCACGAAGTAATTTATTTTTATTATAGGCTATGCCACTTTTACTTCTTTGATGCGCCGGCATTAACAAATGCATACATTTTTTCTGCAGTTGCTAATACTTGATCTAGACCAGGAAATTCTGGCATAGCAACTGTAGAAACCAATTGGCCAGTTTTCTCATCAACATGAGAACTCATTTCCCAACCGGCAAACTTAGCACTATACTCAGCTTCAACTAGATCCTTAGCCATGCTAAGAATATCTGTACGAATTTCGTAGCCATTCTTATTAAACTTAACTTCGGGGGCTTTAGGGGTGTAATCATTCAACGACATTTTATTTTCCTTCTGTGTGTATGTTAACTATTATACATAATACTGTAATTAATTACAAGATTTCTTAGCAGGTTTTGTAACCCATTCAACTTCGTCTTCGGTCACAGGTTGCCAACGATTTATAAAATACCAATTTGCAAAGGCAGTAATAGTTGTGTAATACATTATATCTGTTCCTTTGTTGTTTGAGCTTTTACTAAGTCGGGCCACATCGCAGTATAAATTGCTGCAAGATTGCGGCCATTGGTTTCGAGGCCATGTGCATAGATTTCTAATAGTTTACTAAAAAACTGTTTAATCATCTGTCTCTCCTTTGTGTGTGTCCTTATTTATTATATGTTGCGCTGCATTAATAATCAATTTAGATCTTATCAAAAAGAATAAAAAAATAAAATGAATAAATATTTGGAACAAAAGGTTAGATTATCGTGCAAAAGAAAACTAAAAGCTTATTAGACGAATTAAATGAATTTGCTGATAAAAAAAATAAAGAAACTATTCTAGAATCTAGAGCCAGCCATATCATAGATTCTGCTATAAACTTTTTAAAACATATCAAGGAAACATTTGATCCTGAAATTGCTTATGAATTAGAAAGAAGGTTTATCAACAGCATTAAAAGTAGCGATGGATCTAAATTTACAAGAGGAATAAGAAAAATTAAAGAAAACAAAGAGCTTTCGAAGACTCTTAAGATAGTCAACGGAGACGCAAAACAAGACGATTAAACGCCTATTTGTAGTTTTTTATCAATTGTTGATAAATATTTGTATGATTAGCCCAAAAGGCTATCACAATTTAAGGAGAAAATTATGGCTGGAATTAGTCGCGTTCATGGTGGTTTATTAGCACCAAAGAACTTTGCAGGCGTTGGTTTAACAGATTTTTACATCACTTTTGCCAGTGCTGATAGCGCAAATGTTTGGGCTGATTATGCAGGTGCAAATGGTACTGCAGGAAATTCTGCAACTACTGGAACATCAGCTGGTCAAGCTTTTGATCAGTTATTCCGCGTTGCACTTTCACAGTTTGCTACAATTAGCCGCGTTGGTTCGTTGAACACAAGCGCAGTGCCTTACACAATGAACTTTGCTTTAGAAACACTAGGTGTTGATCAGTTTAGCCCAGGCTATTTAGGATTAGGTCCAACTGACGGATCGCCTAACACAAGCACATATCGTTCTTTAACAGACGCTGTGCAAGCTCTAGGTAGAGTTAATGGCATCAGTTTAAATAGCGCAACTGTTAGCGTAGGTGTTATTTCAAATAGCGTAAGTTATTAATAACAACAGTTAATAAACCAAAAGAAGGCGATCTTTATGGTCGCCTTTTTTTTTGATTATAAATACCTATAACTAATAAAGTAGGTATATAATGGAAATTATCGAAATTAAAACATTGATCGACATTACCAAGCCCGAAGTTGCTAGAGTCGGGTACGGAACAGATCTAGAACAAAATCAATATAAAAATTGGACCACATTACAGCAATGTGTCGGGTTAAGAAGTAATATAGAATGGCATGATCCTCCTATTGTTGAGAATATAGATATTAAAGGATTAGGATTTGGTAGCAAATATAAAGGAAATCATCGGGTATGGACCTTTAAATTTAATACAGATCGATCTTCGGCCTATCAAGATGATGAAGGAAATATTATCGGTCTTTTATTAAATGACGTAAACCAAGTTCCTATCATTCAAAATTTAACAGAAACGATAAATATTACAAAAGCGGTGTTTAATTTAGACAACGCTCAGTATAGAAATACAATTATTAAGGCAACTGTTAGGCAACCTGAGGCTCATGAAAATGTTGATTAAAGTAGGAGATACTAACAATGCCGGACCCGTCGACAATAGAATCTGAAAATTTAGAAACACACGTTGCATTATGTGCGTTACGTTACGCAACACTCGAAAATAGATTAGACAATATCGAGAAAAAGGTCAGTACACTTCAAGAAGTAATAGAAAAAAGCCATATGAGTATGATTAGAGTTTTAGTAGGAACCGCTGGAACAGTAGTTGCAGGAGTCTTATCAACACTCGTGGTAATTTTGTCTAAATCACATTAATATGAAAATTTGTCATTTACTAGAAGATATCACGATTATTTTAAACAATGAAGAAAGACTTTTTGTTGATAAACATCATGATTTAATTTCTCTTTCTAGTTTAGATGAGCATGATACATGGATTGCCCAAAATTTAGTTAGAAAACATGTTTATGAAATAACTAATAGTGGAAAAGACCTTAAACTTAAAAATCATGCTAACAGAAAAAAAACTTTATAAAAAACTTACAGACCTTGCTTTCGAAATAAAAGAAACATTGAGAGAAAAAGGTTACGTAATTCCTTCTGAAAGTAAAGATGGAAGAGTGAAAATAGGTAATTATTTTATATGTAAAAATAATGTATTTTTTACTATTACCGATTTGCGAAATAATATTTTATATGAAAAAATTAATCTGCCGCAAACTGCGCTGATTATTGCGAACTCGTTGGCGTTAGGAAAAAAAATTAATTCTAAAATTTTAGAAAATGATCAGCAATATGGATATAGTTATTTCGAAGATTTAAATTATTCTAGAATATTCAAATCTCTTTTAAATAAAAAAGATTACGATAAATGTGATGCTTTATTGATAAAGCAAGAAACTGCACAAATAAGAGCCGAATCTGCTAAAAAATATATTTTACTTAACTTCGAAAAACTTAGACGAATGCGATAAATACTTTATCAACTTTTTGGGTTAAATTATGAAAACAACAGATTTCAATTCTCAAATTTCTAGTAAAGTATTAAACGAAAATATGTTTAAGAAATTCGGTGTCAAAATTAATCTCGACAAATATACCAGAGAAGAACTAGAAAATTATCGTAATATTATTAGAACAAAACTTAGCCAGACAGAAGGTCAAGCCGGATTTAATGATCTATTAGCTAATGAAGATTATCAAAAAGATAAACATACTTTAGAAATTATTAATAGTCGAATTAAAGAAATGTTAGGCGAATCTGTTCTTACTGAAAAATCTAAAACTGAAAAACAAGCAAGAACTATGGCTGCAGCCGCTCATGATCCTGCGTTTGCAAAAAAAGTAGGAATTAAAACTAGTGTTGCTAAAGAATTTAATAAAAAAGATACAGGCACTAAATTATTAAGTAAGGCGATGAAGAAGAAAAAGAAAAAAGTCAGAGAGTCTTTATCTGCTACGTATAATGGTAAATACAATATAACAACCATGTCTGGTTACCAGAATGAAGGAATTGAAATGAAAACTTATGAATCTAAAAAGGTCGATCAAGATGGCGATGGAGATAATGATTTCGCTGACGTACAAATTGCACGCATGAAAAAAAGCGGAATGAGTAAGAAGAAAGCTATCGCTAAAACAAAGAATAAACCTTATAATAAGAAAGGTAAGAAATCTAAGAAAGTTAAAGAAGATGCAATTCGTAGAAGAAATTATACTGTTATAATTGAATCTCTAAAACATTTGATTAGAGAAAATGAAGAAGATAAAGCTAAAGATATTAGCATTGCTGCAGACATGGTAACTGATATCACTAACTTTATGCAACGTCTCGGAACTATGCAAACTAAATCCATGATCGACCTATCTGATAGTATTCGTAAAAACTTCGGAGAAGCTGAATCTACAGCATTTAAACAAGGGATCGAACCTGCACTTAAACAAGCATTAGATACGTTGACTCAAACTAGAGAAGTTATCAGCAGCGCAGTCGCACAATTAGCAGGCGGTGAACTTCCTCAGCAACCTATGGGAGCACCACCAGAAGCTGTTCCTGCAGCAAGCGATGACAGTATGAATGTTAATGCAGAAATGAGCGATGAATTCGGAGCTAGCGATGCTGCAGCCGGTGGTGCTGAAATCGCAGGTAGAGAGAAGAGAGAAAGTATTGAAAGATCAAAAGCTCGTCGGTTAGCCGAAGCTCATTCATTAATGACTAAGCTGTCAAAATGAGATTATTTGAGTTTGAAGCTCCACTAGACGGTGCTAATGCTGATGTAGATGCATTGTATCTTACCTTGAGAAATTTTGCAGCTCGAGGTAAGAACAAGCTTCCTTTTAATGCGTTGTCGACTCCTGATAGAGAAATGGATTATTATACATTCGACAGTATATTCAAAAAGAACGAGCCAAAATTTAAAACAGTAGTAAACAATTATAACGAAAATGGTATATTACTAAATCAAGGAATTAAACCAGCGACTCCTAGCGCTGACGCTTCTTCTTTTATCTAAACTTGCATTAATTCTTTTTATTTGTTATAATTAGTTGTATGACTATAACTATAAACCCTCCACCTTTTGTGGAAAAATTCCAGTACAAAAATTGCCGTCAAATTAATGATCCTGTAACACGTAAAAGAGTATACGAAACACCCGATGGCGAACGTATTCCTAGTGTCACTACTATTCTAAGTGCAACCAAAGATATGACGCACTTAAATGAATGGAAGAAACGTGTGGGAGAAGCAAAGGCACAACAGATCACCACAGAAGCAGCAGGTGTAGGAACAGCTATGCATGCTAATCTAGAAAGGTTTTTAACCGGGTTACCTCGAATGCCGGGAAATAATCCCGTACATGTTAAAGCTAATGATATGGCTAACCGTATTATTGAATATGGCCTTGTAGATGTTAACGAAGTGTGGGCAATGGAGCAGTCTTTGTACTACCCCGGTTTATACTCCGGAACGACTGATTTAGTAGCGGTTTATAAAGGAAATCCGTCGATTTGTGATTATAAACAGACAAATAAACCTAAAAAAGAAGAGTGGGTAGATGATTATAAAATTCAATTAGTTGCATATATATTAGCACACAATCAAGTCTACGGTACAGATATCCGAGAAGGACATATTTTTATGTGCTCTAGAGATTTAGTATATCAACAATTTGATCTATGGCCTGACGATTTTGCCAAATATGAAGATATGTGGCTAGGTAAAGTCGAAGAATATTACGCCAAATAAATTATCTCTCATAACTCGATAAATATCTAATATTGGAGAATTAGATATGGCCGTAATTGAAATAGCCAAAATACAAGTACGTCGCGGGCAGGAAAAAGTAACTGGTACTCCTACTTTATCGCCGGGCGAATTTGGATGGGCAGAAGATACCGAAAATCTGTACATTGGAAAAAGCATTAGTGAAGGTGCGGTTAACAATGATAATACACGCTTATTGACCGAAAATGATCTTATTAACCTTTACAATGGTTCTATTACTAGTTCGACTTTATATACCTTAGTCGGACATATACCTAATGTTTCTCTTGCTAATACAGTTTCTAGATCATTACAGAGCAAATTAGACGATGAAGTAAGTGTATTAAGCTATGGAGCAATAGGTAATGGAACTACACCTAATGCTCAATATTTTAGAGCAGCCATTGAAAGCCTATATCTAAACGCAACAGTTAAGGGTTCATTAGGAAATGAAAGTTTAGTAACACTATATGTGCCAGCTGGTATCTATAATATCGAAAGCACCATTTATCTTCCACCTAATGTTATCATTGTAGGTGATGGGCCGGGAAAAACGATTCTTAATTTAGTAACAACGTCTATCCCATTAATGCAATATGCTGACCAGACTAGTGTCCATAATAGCTATGTAATTTTCGTAGATAATCAAACCAATATTTTAGGTCCTACTCGTCCTACTAAAATTGTTATAAAAGACATGACTTTGAAATATGACACAAGTTTAAATGATATTAATGGAACTTATACATTACCATTATTGAGAGCTGATTGTGGCACTGACTGTGTTATTAGCGGAGTACAGTTTTTAGGTAATTATACTGCAGGTGCTGGACAAATAGCTGATTCAAACTACACTGGTTTAGAAATTAGAGGTCAAGGACCTATTACTACACAAGATTTAATTATAGAAAATTGTAGCTTTGATAACTTATATTACGGGATTAAATCTAATTACGACATGGAAGATTCTATCGTTGTAAATTCAAGATTTAGAAATTTGAATCGAGGAGTTGTGTATGCTGAAACCGTAGCAGCAAATAACTTTACTGGTCCTTTAAGAAGTAGAATCGAAAATAATAAATTTTATTACGTCGAAAGAGAAGGAATATACGTAGGCAGTAATTCTATTAATAAACCAACACACCATGTCAGTGCATTTAATATCTTTAATAATGTAGGAAATAATACAAATAATGATCGTAATCAGGTTACTCCAGTTATTAGTTTCCTAACACAGGGAAATGTATCAATTGGAGATTATAATTCTAGATACGACATTGTTAATAGCACCTCTACAAATTATGCATCAACTACCACAATTGTAAGTGGTACTTCTTATGTCCAAAGTCCCGGTGCATACTCCGCACAAATCATTTTGTCGACAAATAATGTATTACTATCTAGATTCCCTTATAGCAGTCCAGCGCAATCTACACGTATTGAATACAATTTAAATGTATCAACTACTATTAGAACAGGACAACTAACTATTGTGATAGGGGTATTAGGTGATGCCTCTTTGACTGACAGTTATTCATATTCCGGGCCAGATGATGGGTATGTTACATTTGATGCTAGCTTAAATACTAGTACTAACCTAGTAGAACTTTATTATACAAGTCCTAATTACACTGGGTTTTTAAATTATAGATATACTCAATTACAATAAAATGTTTAATAAATCTCCAGAAGAGAGGTTGTCCATCTGGGTCGATTTTAGAAAAAATCTCGATCAATGCGACGACCCTTATACTGCCATTTCTTTATTTTGGCAAGATGCTCCGCAAATTTCATTCAATCATAGGGTAGATCCCTTTAATAAAAAAACTTGGCCTACCCCTTGGGAAATCATTGTAGAAAACAAATATGATGATTTTACCCTAGCACTTATGATAGGATATACCTTAAAATTTACAGAAAGATTTAAGGATTCCTTAATCGAAGTTAAAACCATGGTTGATTATTCTAAAACAAAACTGTATAATCTTGTATTCATAGACAATAAATTTGTCTTGAACTACGATAAAAATAATGCAGTTAAAGCTATAGATATTGATCAGGAATTGTATATTGAAAACAATATTGATGTACACTATCCTTGGTAAATATTCATTTAAAGTAAGTTAAGGGTTAAAGTACATGATTACTGTTGTAAAAAGAAATGGGGAGAAAGTCCCTTTAGATATTTCTAAGATTCAAAGGCAAGTAGCATATGGATGCAGCGGTATAGATGGAGTTAGTCCATCTATGATCGAAATTAATGCTAAATTAGAACTACATGATGGAATGAGTACTAAGACCATTGATGAATTATTATTAAAAGCTATGGTCAATCTCATTGACGAAAATGAGAACCCAGAAATTAACAATACCAATTATCAATATGTAGCCGGCAGACAACGTGTTAGTATGCTACGTAAAGAAGTATACGGTGAATATGAGCCTCCAAAACTCTATGAAATCGTCAAAAAAAATGTTGCAGCAGGAATGTACACTCGAGACTTATTGTCATGGTATACCGAGGATGAATGGAACATTATCGATCTATTCATCGATCATACTAAAGATGAGAATTATACATTTGCAGCAATTGAACAACTAGCAGAAAAATATTTGGTGCAAAATCGTGCTACAGGACAAATCTATGAAACACCTCAAGTACGTTATGCGATTGCAGCAGCGACTGCCTTTCACGATGAGCCAAAAGATATTCGATTAAAGCTAGTAAAGGAATATTATGAATGTGCATCGGAAGGACAATTTACTTTGGCTACGCCTGTTCTTGCGGGTCTTGGGACCACTACTAAGCAGTTTAGTAGCTGTGTACTTATTAGTTCAGATGATACATTAGATAGCATCTTTGCTAGTGGAGAAATGATGGCAAAATATGCTAGCAAAAGAGCTGGCATTGGTCTCGAACTTGGACGTATTCGACCTGTCGGAGCTCCAATTCGAAATGGAGAAATTAAACATACAGGTCTAGTCCCATTTCTAAAGAAATGGTTTGCTGATTTACGTAGTTGTAGTCAAGGCGGTATACGCAATGCATCATGCACAGTGACATTCCCTATTTGGCATGCACAATTTGAAGATCTTATTGTATTAAAAAATAATCAAGGTACAGAAGAAACTCGTGTACGTCAAATGGATTATTCTGTAGTTGTATCTGCTCTTTTTTGGCGTCGCTATAAGAATGGTGAAAACATTACATTATTCGATCCTCACGAGGTTCCGGATCTATACGAAGCCTATTACCGAAATAGTAAAGATTTTGAAAAGCTTTATCTCAAATACGAACAAGATAAAACCAAGAAAAAGAAAGTGTTGTCGTCGGAAGAGATGTTTAAGAACGGAATTCTCAAAGAGAGAACTGATACTGGTCGTATCTACCTTGTTAATATCGATAATGTAATTAGTCAAGGACCATTTAATTCAGATACCGATCCTATCTATCAAAGCAACCTTTGCCAAGAAATCTTATTGCCTACTCGACCATTCCAACGTATCGACGATGAAACAGGACGTATTGCTCTTTGTACATTAGGATCTATTAATTGGGGATCGTTTCGTAACCCAGCCGATATGCGAAAGGCCTGTAGAATATTGGTTCGTAGTTTAAGTAATTTACTTAACTATCAAGATTTCCTCAGTATACAGAGTCGATTGGCTAATAAAGAATTTGAACCGTTAGGTGTAGGTATTACTAATTTAGCTTTTTGGCATGCTAGAAAGAATCTGAAATACGGTGATCCAGAAGCACTAGCAGAAGTTAAGCGTTGGATGGAACATCAGGCGTTTTATCTTACAGAGATGAGCGTTGAGCTTGCTCGTGAACGAGGAGCATGCGAACGTAGTCAATATACGTATTACGGACAAGGCATATTCCCTTGGGAACGTCGAAATAAAAATGTCGATGAATTAACTAACTTTGAACCTAGCACTAATCTTGATTGGGAGGGGTTGCGAGAGAATCTAAAAAAGTACGGTATTCGTAATGCTACACTCATGGCAATTGCACCAGTTGAATCAAGCAGCGTTGTACTTAACAGTACTAATGGCATTGAAATGCCTATGGAGTTAATTAGCGTCAAAGAAAGCAAAGCTGGATCATTTGTACAAGTTGTTCCTGAGTATAAACGTTACAAGAACCGGTATCAGTTAATGTGGGATCAAAAAGATTGTGTAGAATATCTTAAAACTGCTGCTGTATTAGCTGTATACATCGATCAAAGTATTAGTACAAATACTTTTTATAACCCTGCATATTTTGCCGAAGGTAAAATTCCTGCTACACTAATTGCTAAAAATCTAATGTTGGCATATCGTTGGGGTTTGAAAACTATATATTATAGTTTGATAAACAAAGTCGGTAGTAAAACTATGATTAATAGCCAAAGTGATAGACTTACAGTATCAGAGCCTGTTACAATTTACGATGATTCGGCAGATGATTGCATAGCCTGCAAACTTTAAGGTGTAAATTATGAGTAAGCTACAATACGATTTCGCTACCCCTACTAACTATCTAAAACGTACAATGTTTTTGGATCCTGCTGGACCAGTAACTGTGCAGCGTTTTGAAGAAGTTAAGTATCCTAAGTTGCAGAAGTATGAAGAATTAGCCCGCGGATTCTTTTGGGTTCCAGAAGAAATCAGTCTCACGAAAGATAAAATCGATCATAAGGAGGCCAGTGATGCAGTTAAACATATTTTCACAAGTAATCTACTTCGTCAAACAGCTCTTGATAGTATTCAAGGGCGTGCCCCTTTCCAGGTATTTGGACCAGTCACGTCTATTCCGGAATTAGAAGCATTAACTCTTACATGGAGCTTTTTTGAAACATCCATCCATAGTAAGAGCTATAGTCATATTATACGTAATATCTATGGAGTACCTAAGGATGAATTTAATAAAATTCATGACACTACAGAAATTGCCGGCATGGCTGCTGGAATCGGACGTTACTACGAAGAATTGCATGTTCTTAACATGCGTCGAGAATTAGGCGAAAACATTCCGGTTTACGATCATAAGAAAGCTATTTGGCTAGCTCTACATGCAAGTTATGCATTAGAAGCATTACGCTTTATGGTTAGCTTTGCTACTAGCCTTGCAATGGTCGAAAATAAAATCTTTATTGGTAATGGAAATATTATTAGTCTTATTTTACAAGATGAAATTTTACATACTGAATGGACTGCATGGCTAATTAATAATGTTACTAAGGATGATCCTGCATTTGTACAAATTTCTCAAGAATGTCAAGAAGAAGTGTATTCAATGTATATGGAAGTTATACAAGAAGAAAAATTGTGGGCAGATTATCTATTCCGCAAAGGTGTGGTAATCGGACTTAACGCCAATATACTTAAAGACTTTGTTGATTATACTGCATATACTAAACTCAAGGATATCGGTATTAAGTATCAGGAAGACCATCCTAGAACTAGTCCAATTCCCTGGTTTAATAAACATATCAATATTAATAAAAAACAATCAGCATTACAAGAAACAGAATCAACAAACTATGTTATTGGTGTAATGAGTGATGCTGTTACATATGATGAATTACCAGACCTATAAGGAGAATACAGTGAAGGTAGTTATTTGGAGTAAAAACGGTTGTACCTATTGTGAAAAGGCCAAGGCATTGCTTAAGTCTAAAGATATTGCGTTCGAAGAACGTAATATTAATAATGGTTGGACTAAAGAACAATTGTTAGAAGCTGTACCAAATGCAAGGACAGTTCCACAAATTTTCTTTGACAACGATCTAGTCGGCGGGTTTGATGATCTCGCTAAAAAACTAGCTGCATAATTTATGGACGAAGAAACAAAAAATAAAATCGATGCTATAATTAATGGTCAGCCATATTTTACTAATATGGCTGTTTATGATCCTTTGCAATATCAATTTAATTATGGTATAAATGCCGGCGGTCCGGTTGGATCTTCGCCTAACGTAACAATAACTAGTGGCGGAACAGCATCAGCATGGTCGTCGAACTTTTACAATGCTTCTTTGAATTCAACTAATAACGGAAGTCTTAAAGTAACCGGTGATGCCGAAATTGATGGCGATATTAAGTGGCAGGGACGCAGTCTTAAAGAAATGTTTAATAAAATAGAACAACGTCTTGCTATACTAGTTCCAGATCCTAACAAGCTCGAACAATTTGAAGCACTAAAAAAAGCATATAATCATTATAAAATGCTCGAAGCATTATGCGAACTTCCAGTTAATGAAAATGAAAACGAATGAAACAAAGATTGCGGAATTAGAGGATATGGTTAAACGACAAAATCGTTTGCTAGATTCTCTATATAAAAAGATTCTATTTCTTGAAAGAGAAAATGCTCGCAGACGAAATGACATGGAAAAGTTAAATGAACGTAGATAATTTTAAGGATTGGTGTACTCGACATGGTGTAAACATTATCGATACAAATAAAAGAGCGCACCGATGGACTAAGCAAAATATAAAGTATTTTCAAAATCCTGCAGATTATAACATAGTATATGAAGATGTAACATTAGAAACAGAACCTCTATATATTGTAGAAATTGCTTTTAGCGAATTAGAGCGTTTGGCAGAGTTTGAACAACAGGTTTTTAATAATTTAAAAGAAACTGGTCATTATAATATGTTCGAAACTATAATGAAACAGAAACATCAAGAAAAATATTTGAGAACAAAATATGCCGCAGTGCAAAAAGCATACGAACATTATAGTCTATTGCTTAAGTTAGCAGAAAGTGGCGAACTATAAAGGAAACAAAAATGTTAATTACTAAAGGTGCCAGTATTGGAGAAGTTGTAACTATACGTACCAATGCCGGTGAAGAAATAGTCGGAAGATTTGAAAGTGAAGATGCCCATTTTATTTGCCTTAACAAACCACGAGCTTTAATTCCTACACAAAAAGGAGTTGATCTTGTTCCTTTCATGTTTACCGTTAATTCGAATACAATATCATTTGCCAAACATGCAATAATGACTGCACCGTTGGCAACTGAAAAAGATGCTGCAGATCTTTATATACAGAGAACAACAGGCATTGCACTAGGTAAATAAGTTAAAGGAATAACTTATGCCTTACGTTTCCGGTATTGGGTTGATAGGAGACGTTTTTTATAGTAAAAACGTTTTTGTTAATAATGTTGCTGTAGCATTGTGGAACAAACCGCAGCAAAGTGCTGCATTTGTCGGAGATATCACTGTTGGCGGAGTAACAATAGATCCGTTGATTGTTGAGCAAATTAATAATAATGATTCAGCTTATCTATCAAGTACTAGTACATTTGCTATGCCGGCAGATGCAGTGGCACAAGGTGCAATACAATCTACCTATCAGGGTACTCCACCACAAATTTCAACCGCAACCGGAGTGATTTCAACTGCAACATTTACTGGTGGCCTTATTCCTTTCTTAGCTGACCGTTTAGTAGAGGCCGAAAATGGGCAATGGAGTAGAACTTATCAAACCACAGGAATTGATAATCCTAATATCATAGGTATATGGAAAAGCCTGGGCTTGGGCTCGGTCATATTACACGATGTTACACCTTGGTGCATGGGATTTGTTAACTTTACTCTTAAACAATGTGGGTACAAATGGTGTCCCGAAGCGGGAGCTATTGCGATTGAAAATTCTCCATCAAGATGGAGTGCAACATCTGTTCCGTTAGATCAAGGTCAACCTGGAGATATTGCTCTTTGGGATTATAGCGGACATAATCATGTGAATTTTATATACACCGCACAAAATGGTAGATATACTTTTTGTGGAGGGAATCAAAATAGTAGAGCAACAAATAACAATAACCCATCTGATAGCACAGTATCTATCGCTTGGCCAGGAGGGTGGACACTAGCTAATAATAAACCCGGGAGTACATTAGTAGGATTGTGGAGACCTAGCCAAGTTTAATATAAATGTCTTGCATTTTATATTAAATAATATTACAATAGTTCTTTAAAGGAGACTAAGATGTTTACATTAATCGTACTTTTAGTTGTAATCGGTGCAGCAATTTATCTTGTTACTCGAAATAGCGGCTCTTCTTCGTCGGGTTCATCATCTGGCGGTGCTAGTATGCCTAGCGTTGATAATACAAAAGAAAATAAGAATTAATGGTAGTAAACTTTTAGCTAAAGGTGTTTTGGACAGCGGTTCGACTCCGCTCACCTCCACCAACTATGGGGGTGTATTTGGCTTCGACAGAGCAAGTAATAACCTGAAAGCTACCCGAGAGGCGACTGACGCAATCAGCGCAAAAACTATAATCGCAGCAAATGACGATTATTTTGGAGACATTGCTCTAGCAGCATGATCCAACGGGGCAGGAAACGCCTTGTCAAATAAGTTACCTACTGGGGACTTTGGTCCCCAGTATTCCTATTAGGATAAACCCATGTCCAAGATCCATCCTCGCGATACTGCTTTTTCCTACCTTTAGCAGTTTTAGAGAGTTTATCTGCTCCTTTTTTTCCATTAATAGATCCTAACGGATTATGTACACCCTTGTTCCATGCAGGGTGTCCTTTAATCGATCTACCTTTCATCGGGCTTGATTTACCTTTGTTCCAAGCAGTTCTTTTCGGAATGTGGGATAATGAAGTTCCTTTTCTTGATGGTCTGTTTTTTGCACAAAACTTATTCCTACATTTGATAGAACAAAAATATCTTTCTTTACTAGGGCGATGTACAAATTCGATACGAATAATTTCTTTATCGCATTCGTAACATTTATAATGTCGAGTTTCTTTAGGTTTTCTTTTCTTTTGATTTTGAATAGATAACATTGAAGAATGTTTTTTCTTGGCAACTGCATACATCCTTCCTGTATAACCATGTACAGCGCCCATCATTTTAACAGCGTGCCACAATTTTCCACCGTATATTTTAGCTAATAATAAATGAGCAACAAAATGTTCTCTAAAAGTTAAATTAACTAAATTGTCTGGTGAATCTTTACCACCAATACATCTTGGTATAATATGATGACTATGCACATCTTTCATAGAACTATTTCTTGTTTTAGCAGCTTCCATTAAATTTTTATAAATTTTTTCATAATTCATATTATTATTTAGCTCTAGCTGCTTAATTGCAGTCTAGTAAACAGAGTTTGATCACTCGGTAACAGAACGATCGATAATAGGCTCTTCGGAGCCTATTATTTTTTGTAATACTATTGTAATGTTTTTATAGTTAAATATTGCTATGAAAAAAACATATCGTACCATCTGTATTAGTGATGTGCATTTAGGCACTAAAGACTGCAAGGCTGAACAACTTAATAACTTTCTTAAGAATAACAGTTGTGAAACACTTTATCTTGTAGGCGATATTATTGATGCCTGGAAAATTCAACAAAATCGTTGGAAATGGAAACAAAGTCATACTAATGTTATTCGTAGAATTTTAGGTCATGCTAAACGCGATACAAGAGTAGTTTATATAGCCGGTAACCATGATGAATTTTTAAGACCATTATTACAATACAATATTGCGTTTGGACATGTAGAAATTGTTAACCAAACCGAACATGTCGGCGTTGATGGACGTCGTTATTTGTTAACACATGGAGATTTGTTCGATGGCATTACGAGATTAGCTCCTTGGATTAGTTTTTTAGGCGATCGTGCTTATGATGTTGTATTATCGCTAAACAATAAGTTTAATTGGATTAGACATCGTATGGGATTTGGTTACTGGAGCTTAAGCAAATATCTAAAACAACGTGTTAAGAAAGCAGTTGATTTTATGTTTCAATTCGAACGCAATCTTGCTGCTTATTGTAAGAAACGAGGATTTGATGGTGTAATTTGTGGACACATACATCATGCAGAAATTAAAGAAATCGACGGTGTTGTATATATGAATGACGGCGATTGGGTCGAATCTATGACTGCCTTAGTCGAACATCACAACGGACACTGGGAAATCGTTACCTGGACTACAGAAAAATAACCGGACACAAATATTGGGTGTCACTGGAACCGTAACCAGTAACTCTTTTATAAATAGTTTTATAGGGAGTACTAAAATGAAGCAATCTAAACTAGTAAAGAAAATGTATCGTGCTTGTTTAGAGCATGATTTAGAACGTCAGCGTGAATTAACCCTAATCGAATACAGTAAGATTTTTAAACGGAAACACGAAGGCAAGTACTTTAATCCAAAATGGACTATAATTCGGTAAAATCTTAGTTGACGATAAAACCTTTTACCACTATAATAGTGTTTTAAAAGGAGAATAGTATGTCAGCAATTAATACGTTGTATTCTTTAGAACAATTTTGTCTAGATTCTAGCGGATTTGCAGAACGTTGGCAAGGTAATAGTGCCTTCTATCAGTGGAATAAGGGTAAGACTACCGATGATGGTATTATTAATGGGGTTGTACGCAAACTAGCCGGAACGGATACATCAGGAAATGAAATTTGGGTAGTTGCTGGGTCTTTTAAGATTGCTGCTGGTGGTGAAATTTTACGATTCACTGGTATTAGCAAAAAGAATTGGCCATTGATTCAAGTATTATCTAATAAGGAATCAATCGCTGCATAATGTTCGCATTAATATATCTAGCATTTATTGCCATTGTAATTATTTTCTATCTTAAAAAGAAAAGAAAAACTCATAAAAAGTCAATAGCAGTATTAGAAGATGCGGTAGAAGCAGGTTTAACAGAGACTGTTTCGATGCATCCAGTAATTGATAGTGACCAATGCATCGGCTGCGGCGGTTGTGTCAAAGCCTGCCCTGAAAGTCACCATCATGTACTAGGGTTAATTAATGGAAAAGCAGTTCTCACTAGTCCTACCGAATGCATCGGCCATGGTGCTTGTAAGTTAGCTTGCCCTGTTGATGCAATTACTTTAGTATTTGGTACTGCGCGTCGTGGTGTAGATTTACCAGTGGTTAAGCCCACATTCGAAACTAATGTTAACGGACTCTATGTTGCTGGTGAATTAGGTGGCATGGGATTAATCAAAAACGCTTTAACTCAAGGGAGAGAAGCTGTTGAAAATATTGCTAAGAATTGTGATCGTGGGAAAAATCAGTATGATCTTATTATTGTTGGGGGCGGCCCTGCTGGAATTGGTGCGGCTTTTACTGCAATTAGTGAAAAGCTTACCTATCTAATCCTTGAACAAGATTCGTTGGGTGGAACAGTTTTTAAATACCCACGTAGAAAGCTAGTCATGACACAGCCAGTTACTTTGCCTGTTATTGGGAAAGTACATTTTAGAAATACCACCAAAGAAGAACTATTAAAGTTTTGGGATGAACAACGTCAACTACACAATCTAAATTTCAAATTTAATGAGCGTGTAGAAAGCGTAGTTAAGGACGATACAGGATTCACCATCACATCCTTATTAGGTACATATCGTGCTACCAATGTATTATTATCTATCGGTCGTCGTGGTAGCCCGAGAACACTAGATGTGCCGGGCGAAGATTTACCAAAAGTAGTTTATAGGCTTATTGATCCTGAACAATATAAAGGCGCGCATATATTAGTAGTAGGTGGCGGTGATAGTGCATTAGAAGCTGCGGCTAGTATTGCTGAAGCAGATCCTAGTAATCATGTTACCTTATCATATCGTGGTACAGCTTTTCAAAGAGCTAAACCGGCTAATAGACAACGTGTAGATCGTGCTGTTAAAAAAGGTAATTTAGAAGTAATCCTAAATTCTAATGTACAACAAATCGGTGAGGATTATGTTATTCTCCAAATTGGTAAAGATGACTTGCGCATTATAGAGAACAATGCTATTATTGTTAATGCAGGCGGTATTTTACCAGATGCATTTTTGAAAAAGTGTGGCATTGAAGTTGTAACTAAATGGGGTACAGAATGATTGACTTTTCTTTTGGCTTACGAAATCCTCTAATTAACAACCCTATTCATAATAATTGTTACGAAAAAAATCGGAAAGTTTCCAAAAATAAAGTTATTGATTTCCATTGCGGAATTATTAATGATATTATAGTGGATTTTTCTTTTAATCTAACTTTTAAAACAGATCATGCAGGACTACATATTTTCGTCGGTATTCTTGGATTCTATTTTAACTTTGATTTACATGATACCCGTCATTGGAATTTCAAAGAAAACCGTTGGTATCTGCCTAGCGAAGAAGATATGAAATTTATCGAAAGTATTTCAGAATTTAATAACGAGGGTAAGTAATGTCAATGCATTTAGCACATCCTGCTCTTACTACTACTGGTAAGAAGAAAGGCAAAAAGAAGTGGGCATCTGCTGAACATAAGCGCCGTAGTGAGTTAGCTCGAGAACAGCAAGAAGCTCTGTATCGAGAATATAATGTAAAGACAACTAAGACCAACAAGAAAGGGTTTATGTCTACCAGTTATAAACCATTGTATAACGCTCCTCGACAAGATGCTACTCGAGAAATTAAAAGTGTAGAGTCTACTTGGGCACCCTGCGCTAGGCCTCCCGAACGTAAATATACCGGCACTCTTATTAAAGGTATTGCTACTATGCATAAGAGTAACGCTGTGCCCGTGATTAATGAAGAAGAAATGATATCTATTAGTCGTATGCGACGAGGATAGTGTGAAGCTTTTTAAGCGTAAACGCAGGAGAAAGAAAAAGGATAAGGCCGCAATTCAGGAAATAAATATTTCCATGAATACCTTATCCAATAAGATCGTAGCCTATTTGACTTTACTTTCCGGACTAGCAATTTCAGCAGTTGCAGTTTATTATTCTGTTTCAGGATTAACTGCAATATTCTCAGCAGCGGTAGTACCTATTATTGTAATGGGCGTTACATTAGAAATTAGCAAACTAGTTGCTACAGTATGGCTCAAGCAAAATTGGGCTATTGCTCCGACTGCTGTCAAAGGCTACTTAATAGCAGCTATTGTAGTACTCATGCTAATCACCAGTATGGGTATCTTCGGCTTTCTCAGCAAAGCACATAGCGACCAAAGCCTAGTCAGTGGCGACGTAGCTGCACGCATTGCAGTCTATGATGAAAAAATCAAAACCGAACGAGAAAACATAGAAACAAATCGTAAAGCATTAAAACAAATGGATACTGCTGTCGATCAGTTGATGGAAAGATCAAACGACGAACAGGGAGCAAGCCGTGCGGTAAGATTAAGACATACACAAGCTGAAGAAAGATCGAGATTATTATCAGAAATTTCCGAATCACAAAAACACATTTCATTGCTTAATGATGAAAGAGCACCAATTGCTGCTGAATCTCGTAAAGTCGAATCCGAAGTTGGCCCTATTAGATATATAGCAGCCTTTGTTTATGGTAATACTGATCCTAGTATTTTAGAAAGGGCAGTCACTTGGGTTATTTTAATTCTTATTTTAGTGTTTGATCCGTTAGCAGTGATACTATTATTAGCCAGTCAATATAGTTTTCAACAATTTAAAAAGATCGATGATCCTACCAATTCTTCCCAAGATCCGGTAGATTTATGGAACTCCATGATCGATGCTGCAGAAAAAGGCGTTGAGGGGAAATCAGAAACTACTAGTTCTTATGTTCAAAATGAAGAACAAAATGAAAGTGGGATGTGGAAAAATGTTAGTAATGTAATTAGCGAAAAAGATTATCTCGCTACATCCGAACGTAATATTAAAGATATGGTTAAAAGAGTTAAAAGTGGCATTTTACCTTTCTATCAAGTTCCTGAAGAAATCAAAGCAGAAGTTAAGAAAGGATTAAAAGATGCCGGCTAAAATTACACTTATCACTCCTCCAGATATTTTTCAAAATGATCAGAAGAGCGTATTGTTTATTGATTTAAATGAAACTGATCAAGAACAAATTACACAATGGCTCAAAGAAGATACAGACGATTCATTTAATATATACTTCTATAGTGGAGAGCCTAACGTCCCTTGGCTGTTACATAGCCTTTCTTGTAGTGATTATAAGTTAGTTAATGTAAATAATATGTCAGCTATAACTAGTTATTTGATAGGCTATATATTATCTAAACCTAATGTATATTATATGACTAATGATAATAATGTAGCAGAATTATATAGTCATATTAATTTAAGTAGAGTTGATAGCATGACTGATTTTTTAGAAAGAGTAACCAGTGGAAAAAAATAAAACTCATTATTGTGATTTTTGTAACAAATCTAAAGAAGATGTTAAAAAATTAATCGTAGGCGATTCTGCAGCTATTTGCAATAGTTGTGTAGAACTATGCCAAGATATGTTAGATGAAGAAAAAATCAAAAAATTCCCTTTAGAAAATTCTAAAGAAATTTATAATCCAGTAAGAATAAAAGAATATTTAGATCAATACGTAATAGGACAAGAAGATGCTAAAATTGCTTTAAGTGTAGCGGTATGTCAGCATTTCAAAAGAATTCATAATTATAATAAAGATATTCAAATAGAAAAAACCAATGTATTACTCTTAGGTCCAACTGGGTGTGGAAAAACAATGTTGGCTAAGAAATTATCAGAATATCTAGATGTTCCTTTTGCTATTTGTGATGCTACCGGTTTAACCGAAGCAGGATATGTAGGTGATGATGTTGAAAGTATTTTAAATCGTCTTATTTCTGCAGCAGACGGAGATATAGATCGAGCCAAACATGGAATCATTTATGTTGATGAAATTGACAAATTAAGCCGCAAAGGCGAAAATGTTAGTCTTACCAGAGACGTAGGCGGCGAAGGTGTGCAACAGTCATTGCTTAAAATGATTGAAGGTTCTATTGTACGTGTGCCCGCTGCTGATAAACGTAAACACCCTCGAGGAGAAATGATTGAGGTTGATACTAGTAGTATCTTGTTTATTTGTGGTGGAGCATTTGTCGGATTAGATAAAATTATTAGTCGTAGAAATACAACAAGTAGTGTAGGATTTGGGTCGAAATTAACTAATAAAAATTTAGCTGCTAATTATTGTGATGTTACCACTAAAGATTTGATTACATTTGGAATGATTCCAGAATTCGTCGGTCGTTTTGGGTTAATTACTAATGTTGAAGAATTAGATATTAAAGATCTAGTAAGAATTCTAAAAGAACCTAAAAATAGTTTAATATCACAATATCGATACTTGTTTGAGTTAGATGGTATTACTCTAGAATTTAATAATGATGCTCTTGAAGATATTGCCAATAAATCAAAAAATCTACAGACTAATGCTAGAGGATTGAAGAATATTTTAGAAAAAATATTGCTTCCTTATCAATTTGATGCCGTGGATCTAGTTTCAAGAGGCCTTAATAAAATTGTGATAACTAAAGAGGCGGTGGCCGGCGAGCCAGCAACGCTAATTTTTAATAAGAGTAAAAAAGAAAATAAACTATGAAAGTATATGTAAAAGATGGTAATATTAATTCTGCTTTAAGAAAATTTAAAAAGAAAGTAGAGGATAGTGGTATTTTAATTGAAGTTCTAGAAAGACAATATTATGAAAAGCCTACAGTCGCTAGAAGAAAAGCTAAGGCTGCTGCAAAAGCTCGATGGCGTAAGAAACAAAAAGAATTAAACGTTATTGCTCGTTACGATTAATTTGACAATATTTGCCTTGTATCATATAATATTTTATTATATAATATAAGGCATACATGAAGCGTACTAATATTAAAGATGCATTTGGTGGAGAAGTTTTTTTTACCAAATTTATTTCAAATGATCTAGAAACAGTTCGTCGTTTGTTAACTTCTTTAGACCTTAGTTACGAAGACGGTTATTCAATAACACCTGAAGAACACACTACTCATTCTAAAAGAGTAGACCTAGTAGTTCGAGACGAATCTAACGAGACAGTACTAGTTATTGAAAGCCAGGATGCTTCTGGCTGGCTTGACAGTGTTCACGCCAGCAAAATCACATATTACATGTATGATAAACAATGCGACGATGGTGTATTGATTTGTGAAGATGCTGACGAGCATATTAAAGGTTTCGTAAAATGGCTTAACGAAAACACGCCATTACGAATCACGTTGATTAGCGTTATAATATTCGAACATAACGGACATACACATTGTGAATTTATTCCGTTAATTCGCCCAAGCAATCTTAATGATAAAAAAGTAATTCGTAAATTAACATCTTCTTCAGAAAAAGATCAAAATAAAGCAGAACACCTTCAACAGATTTTTAATGATAACCCTGGTTTGTTTACTAATGTTACAGGACGTTATGTCAGCAAGAATAACGTAGGTGATTCAGGTATGAATGTAGGAATTTCTCCTTATAATAGTGAAGGATATTTTGTAGATATTTGGCATGCAGGAAAGGCCGATACAGAGACTTTTAGAAAAAGTTTTGTAGAGATTTGCAAGAAAAATAACCTCGAAGCCAAATTCCAAAAATCAAGAGCATATGTTAATGGTGAAAAAGTATTGCATACTGCAGATGCTATATCTGCGTTTAAAATTTTTGTAAAAGCTTTAGAGAATAAAGAGGTAATATCTTAAATGTCAAAACATTTAATGGTGGATTTAGAAACATTGTCAGTTACTCCCGATGCAGTTATTTTAACATTAGGAGCTGTACATTTTGATCCTTTTAATAAAGGAATCATAGATGAACTTTATATTAAATTCGATTTAGATGATCAAGATCTTTTAAAAAGATCAATCGATCCTAATACATTGGATTGGTGGTCTAAACAAGATCCTAAAATTATAGAAGAAGCTTTTAATACTGATAATAGAGTTAAAGTTTCAGATGCTATAGATCAATTTCACAAGTTTGCATATGGATGTAATAAATTTTGGAGTCATGGATCGGTATTTGATCTTATGATCATAGAAAATTTATACCGTCAATTAAATAGAGAATTTCCTTGGAAGTTTTGGGATCTGAGAGATACAAGGACTTTATTTGATTTAGGATTTAATTCAAATATGCCCAAAGGAAATTTACATAATGCGCTGGAGGATGCTAAAAGACAGGCGATCGGCGTACAAAATATATATTCACAATTAAAAAAGAATGAGTAAAATATTTGATAGGCTGTTTTATGTCGGTCCGCTAGGATTAGGCGATAGTTTTGTTAATAACGGCGCGGTCCATTATTTCGCTGATAGATGTTTAGAATTGCATGTTCCTGTTTGGCCTCATTTCTATAAAACCTTATCTTGTTTATATCAAGATTTTCCTAACATAAAAGTTATTCCGTTGAGGCATTATGATGAGGGCGAGAATCAATATGTTAATGATCATAAATTAGCCAGAATCTTGCCTACAGATTTAATAAGAACTAAAAATATCAATAACGAATTATCTGCCGTATTATGGGATGTTCAGACATATGCAAATTATGAAATACCATTTTCCTATCGTTATACAAACTTTAGACCTCCGAAACGTGTAGAAGGAGCAGAAGAATTATACAATAATCTGAGTCAAGGAGAACGATATATTTTAGTGCATAGAAGTTCTTCAAAATTTCCTAATGGAATACCTATTAATATAGAAAGATTTAGATCTGCTAAAAATTTGCCAAATTATAAAGTTATCGAAGTTAAAGATAACATAACCGATAATATGATGCAATATATTAAATTAATAGAACACGCTGAGGAGATACACTGTGTAGCTTCAAGTTTCCATTGTTTAGTAGACAGCTTACATACTCGAACTAATGCTCAATTATATTTTCATGATATTCGAGGCGATGCTATTATGAAAATAAATTCTTACGAAAATAATTATCGATGGGCTATTGTTAATTACGGAGAAAAAGTTTAAAAGGAAAAAGAATGGAAGATAATCTATCTCACGACGATATTAATCATGCCATCTTATCAAGAACGATAAGTTTAGAATACGATGAAAATACTTATTTTAGTAAAGGCATTTTTAACTATGTACTAGAACATGCAGAGGACCCGCATATACTATTTAGAGTAGCTCTTTACGGGTATTATAGAAAAGAATATAAATGGACTAACGAACAAACAGAAGAGTTTTTTCAAATGCATAAACACGATTCTGTTAAATGGGATGACGGTTTTCATGTTTATTACTACGATTGGGGAAAGGGTAAAAATAGAATTACAAGAAACCCTATGCATTTTCCAAATCTAGATCATGTACAACCTAAAAGTATCGATACTAATAAAAATGGGCCTGAAAACTTTCGCATACGATGCAAACGACTAAATGAAAGTAAAAGTGATGCTAATAGTGATAATGAACGTAGAGCTAGTATAGTTGATTTGTTCCGAGATATGAGCGCCGAAGGACAACAGATTATTTTAGGCTATCTTAATACTATTAAAAAAGAAATTGGTAAAACTGGTAGTTGACTTTTATTTTTAACAATTATATACTATCTCAGTTATTAGATACAACATTAAAAGGAGAAATATAATGAATTGGACAGTTCCAAATGTTACATTTATGTTCCGCGAGGGCGATGAACCTACTGAAGACGGAGGATGCCCAATCGGCGGTGAGTTTGTTGCCAAGACTACACAGGATTTGTTTGCTGGCAAGCGAGTAGTTCTTTTTAGCCTTCCAGGAGCATTTACACCTACTTGCTCGTCAAAGCAACTTCCTGGGTTTGAAGAAGGATATAATGAATTTAAGAGTTCGGGCGTAGATGAAATCTATTGCATTAGTGTTAACGATGCATTTGTTATGAACGAATGGGCTCGCCACTTGGGTATTAAGAATGTTAAGGTTATTCCCGACGGTACCGGACAGTTTACTCGTCTAATGGGTCGCCTTGTTGATAAGAGTGCAATTGGGTTTGGCTATCGCAGTCATCGCTATGCCGCTGTTGTTAACGACGGTGTAATCGAAAAGATTTTCGATGAGCCCGGACGTGAGGACAATTTTAGCAGCGACCCGTACGGCGAAACTAGCCCAGAAAATGTACTTGCTTATCTTAAGGGATAAGTAATGCGAGATCCGAAACTAGGGTACCATTGGGTTTGGCTCTATCCATTAGCTGTTTTGTTACTCGTAGTTTTGGTATTAGCATTTCCTTTTATCAAATTTATTGACTTTTACCAAAAGTATCGTCATTATAAAAATATACAAAGGATTTATAAAAAGAATCCAGATATTAAAGATTTATCTATTTTGGCAGGTACAAAAAAGTAGTTGACAGTTAGGTAAAAGTTAATTATAATATCTGCATAGTTTGAAATTAAGGATAGTTACAGCAAATCCACAAAACTTCGCGTGCAGGCTTCGCGCCAGCAAGGTGAGTTTCGATTTCTCACTCAAATCAAAAAGTAGAAAGCTATCCTGTTTTTAAATTAGGTTTAAGTTCCGCATTTAAAAAAAGCTTGTCTGCTAGGACGTTAAACTAGTCTTAACCTGTAAGGAGAATGAAGATGAATATGTTTGTAGATGCAGTGAAAGATGTACAGATGGAAACTCGTACCGCAAATGGTATGAAGACTTTCGATTCCAGCAAGAGCAATCTTGTTGATTTGTTCTTTGCAATCGGCGCAAGCCGTGGCAAGGATTTGAGCGCCGAGTTTCATCGTGCGCTAGCCGAAGATGAGACTTTGGCTCTTCGCTTGCTCATGTGGGCTCGCGACGTTCGTGGCGGTGCAGGTGAGCGCGACCTTGTTCGCAAGGTCTTGCTCAGCCTTGAGCGTAAGAACCCGGATGTGTTGAAGCGTGTGCTTCCGCATTTGGCTGAGTTCGGCCGCTGGGACGACCTGTTGATTTTTGAGCACGATCCGGAAGTCAAGAGCATGTCTTTTGATCTCATCCATGCTGCACTTAAGGCTGGCAACGGTCTCTGTGCTAAGTGGATGCCACGTAAGGGCGAGAAGACTGCTGAGTTGCGTAATGCGCTTGGCATGACTCCTAAGACTTACCGCAAGACTCTAGTCAACTTGACTAAGGTTGTCGAGCAGAACATGTGTGCGAATGAGTGGACTGAGATCAACTACAGCCATGTACCTAGCTTGGCTGCTAGCCGTTATCAGAAGGCATTCAAGAAGCATGATCCTATGGGTTATGAGACCTACAAGATTAAGTTGTCCACTGGTGAGGCTAAGGTTAACGCTGGTGCGGTTTACCCGTACGATGTTATCAAGGCTCGCACCTTTGGTGGCGATGACACTGTCATCCAGGCTCAGTGGGATGCTTTGCCTAACTACATTGGAGACCAGTTGGTTCTTCCTGTGGTTGACGTGTCGGGCTCTATGAGCTCGCCGGTTGGTGGTAACAAGAATTTGACTTGCATGGACGTTTCGGTTAGCTTGGGATTGTACCTTGCTGATAAGAACACTGGTCCATTTAAGGATATGTTCTTGACCTTTAGCGAGCAGTCGAAGATTGAAGTGCTCAAGGGCAATTTGATCTCGAAGCTCAATCAGCTACAGCAGGCCGAATGGGGCATGAGCACTAACCTGCACAGCGCCTTTGATTCGATTCTCAAGTATGCTGTTAAGGGTAAGGTTGCTGCTGAGGATATGCCAAAGTATATTCTCATCCTATCGGACATGGAGTTCAACCAGTGCATTCGTTACGACGACTCTGCTATGCAGATGATCGAGCGTAAGTATGAGAAGGCTGGTTACGCTGTGCCGAAGATTGTGTTCTGGAATCTGCATGCACGAGCAGGCAACGTTCCAGTCAAGCACAATGACAAGGGCGTTGCTCTAGTCTCGGGTTTCAGCCCGTCGATTATGACTTCGATCTTGGCTGCTGAGGATTTCAATCCAACAGCAGTGATGTTGAAGACTTTGAATAACTCGCGTTACGCAGTTATTCAGTAACCACTAGGTCCTAGAAATAGGACCTAGTTTTTCTAACTTTAATTGGAGTTAATATATATGATTAAAGAAGTCGGTGTAGGAATTGGTGGTCTTGCTCTTGCTGGTGCGGCCGTTTTTGCACTAGCATTCGGTGGGTATGGAATGTATAAGTTTTTTGCCCCCCGTTATACAGCCGTAGATAATCAGGTATTTCATGAAAGCCAACAGTATAACGATGGCATGATTCGTGATCTTTCTGGGCTAGAGGCTGATTATATTAATGCAGATGCAGAACACAAGGTTCTGTTGCGTGGTGTAATTCTTGATCGTTTTTCAACTTACGACATTGAGAAATTGCCACCTCATTTGCGAATGTTTTATGAAAGTTTGAAGTCAAATTAAAAGGGGATTATATGAATAAGTTTATTAGTGTTATTGCTACAAGTTTTTTAGCAATTGGCTCTGCCAATGCTACAACTTATGTTTCTCTCAAGGGAGATCCTAGTGTAGCACCGCCGTGCTCCAGTAACCCATGGACCACCAATGTCGTTGCTACATCTATTGACGGCAACGGCACAGTTCGCGGACAAATCGAATATGTTGGTTATGCTACTGTTGGAAGTGGTAGAGGTGGTGTACACACCGTATATTACGCCAGCGTCTATAATGCTACATGGGCCAGTGACGGTACGTTGATTTCTTCCAGTTTAGCGGTTAATAATGGATGTACGCAGGTTAATTATTTGACTGGCGTTTTTGCTGTGCCGAATAATCAATCGTATTTACATACCTATACAAACGGTTATTATATTGTTAATAGCCAATGGACTACTGCGGGAAATCCCCCGCGTACCCAATGGGTCACTACTCTTTCACCTTAATTGGAGTTTATATGAATAAGTTTATTTCGATTGTTGCTGCTTCGGCTATCATGCTTTCTGGTTGTGAAGAAGGTCCTCAGAGTTCTACTCAAATTGAAAAACAAAAACAGGAGCAGATGAGTCTGCAGGCCGTACAGAGCGTAGGCATGCCTGGCATTGTTAATTTTGCCGAAAAACGCATGTTAAAAGAAATTCTCGAACTACGCGATCAGAATATTACCACCATCACTTATGTTGTTGACATGAACAACAATCTTAGGAAGTTGTGTGATTCGGTTGGATTTGGCATTCCTTATGCCACACAGTATACCAACCCACAAAAGGCAGTTGGTGATAACTATCACGTACTGACCACTATTGCTCAGGCTGATCCTAATGGATTGTATAGTCCTGCTGCGGCTGACGGTACTTGGGTGCTTTGTTTAAACCCGGAGACTAAAAAGCCCACGCCGCTATATGTTGAGCCGCGTGTTATTGTTAGTCCGTTTCCATTAAAGTAAGACTGCACTAGTCGATAATATAGAAAGGGCCTTAGGGCCCTTTCTCTTATTTGAACCAACCTAGTTTTTCTCCAGCAGCTTTTCTACGATCTGCTTCAATACGATTTCCAGGAAGTCTACTTGCCCAAAGTAATATAGTAGCAAAGAATATGCTTAGACCTAAACACAATTTCCAATTGTGTGTGCGCCAATAGATTAGAATCAAACTAAAATCCATACTTGCAAACATTAGCCATTTAGCAATGGTAGGAAATACCCTGCCCTCACTCCAGTTGCGTATAACTGGTCCAAAAAGTTTATGATTAAGCATATAGTTATGGAATTTTTCTGAACTCTTACTAAAACACCATGTGGCTAAAATAGCAGGAGTTGACCAAGGCAACCCGGGAACAAATGTACCTAAATATGCTATACCTAAAAATATAATACCTAATGCAAACCAAAGAGCTTTTTTAATTTTATTCATGTTTTAGTCCCGTTTGAAATATTTATTTGTTGACTTTACCCTAAGATTTGTTTTATATTATATCAACTAAGGCACATTCACTGGCACAAACATAGGCATATCAATCAACGCTTAAGCTCGCACCGGCTAATTTCGGGTGCCTATGATAACCGGACAAAACAGTCGCGGGGACAGAAATCCTGTGTGTTGACAGGAGCTCAGCCACTACCCCTTCGGGGATGATGACGGAATATGCCTTTAATAATTCGTTTGGCTAAGTGAAAAATTTTCAATGGCTCAAAGATAGTGGCTCTGTGAAAAAGATACAACCACAAATACTGTATATCTGCTGACATCGGTATATAGTATCCCGTTAGATTGAAGTTAGGAATAAGAAGTACAGGCTAACCGCTTCTGCGCAGAAATGCAATTTCCGAATGTTAGTGACTAACGAACTCAGGTAATATTCGTTAGAAATCTTCGCCCTGTTCTGGGCGAAGTATGACCTGTGAATCTAGGTAATCATTTCTCTTAAGAAAAAAGGTGATGAGCGAGAGCGAAATCACGGGCGAATCCTTTCGCCCCTTAAATAATTGACACCAATGGTAATTCCAAGTATAATTACATTATGAAAATCAATATCGTAAGTGACTTGCATTTAGATGTCGGCGGCTATCAAGAGTTGCCTGGTGGAGAAGTTTTGATTCTTTCTGGGGATATTGCCGAGGTTCGCAATATTCGTAAGCATTTTCATAGTACCAAACTATTATCTAACGAGCCTAATCGTGCATATGCATGCTCAGAGTTCTTTCACTATGAGTGTGCTAAGTACGATCGTGTGTTTTACGTGATGGGTAACCACGAACATTACAGAAGCGTCTATCAGAATACTCGTCAGGATCTTGAGTATATGATGCCTAAAAATCTTACCATTTTAGAAAATGATGTAGTAGATTATAATGGCATTATGTTTATGGGTGCTACGCTATGGACTGATTTAAATCGTGGAGATCCTTTAACCGAGTATCATGTCAAGCAATGTATGAGTGATTATCAACAAATCACTCAAAAAGGACACCTACATGATATGTACCATAAACTTAAACCTTCGTTTACTGTATCTGAGCACAGACGCAGTTTAGAATATTTTAAGATTGTTCTTGAGCAAAATAAGGATCGTAAGTTTGTTATCATGACGCATCATGCGCCAAGTGAAATGAGCGTTCATGATTATTATAAACATGATAATTTAATGAATGGCGGGTATATGAGTCGTCTAGAAGATTTTATTTTAGATCGCCCTAATATTTGTCTATGGGTTCACGGACATATGCATGACAAGTCAGATTATCAAATTGGAGATACTCGAGTGGTATGTAACCCTAGAGGATATGTTCCTTATGAAGAAGATAATGGGTTTGATCCCGGTTTTACGGTGGAGTTGTAATGTTTAGATTTTTTCGAAAACAAAATAAGAAAATTCGTATTAAAGCTAAATCTATCACTCCGATTTTTCATAAAATTAGACTACATGTACAAGATCGGATGGTGAAAAAAGATCCCGAAGCTAATCATCTAGATTTTTTTCTAGCAGACGATGCTGCCCGTGTACGTTGGTTTAAAGAATATGCAGGGGTTGAAATAGAAATAGACCATCCTAAAAGCGGAAAATTTGAAATCTATTTTGTGTTTAATAGTCAATCCGAATATACTATGTTTTTATTAAAGTGGTCATGAATGATTTAGAACCTGAAGAAGAAACTTTATACATGGTTGAGCTAGATCAACCAATAGTCATGGTTGAAAATTTATTAAAATATTTGACTAAAAAACATGGTGAAACAGTTCCGTGGGAAATAGCTCAACAAGATAAATCAATACCTTGGTTTTATAAAGGCTGTACTCTTTACTTTAGAAATAAACATGATCATTTACTTTTTTTATTAAAATTTACATAATAGGTATTATATGTTTTATAAAATGATTGAGAGACATTATCATTTTTATTTAGGCACAGATCGACGTCCATTTTTTATTAAAAGATTATGGTGGAAATATATGACTGGTGCACGTATTGCTGTTGCATGGCCTAAGAACATAAAAGATCCTCGCCATCCAACATATAGGTCATTTAAAGAGGATAACGTAATACATGCTATTGTACCTACTGACGAATTAGATCAATCTTATCGTCCATGGTTAGAAAAACAAGCAGGGATTAAAGGTATAGATTGGGATTGGGAATTAGATACAGAAAAAGATAGCGGTGACCAAATAACTGCTAGACTATATCTACGATTCCGCAAAGGTAAAGAAAAACTAGCTACTATGGCTGTATTAAAATGGAGTTGATAGCAGACACTATCGAAGAGCTTGGGTGGATTGCTAAATGTTGTAGCTCTGCAAAATATATTAAGTATATCCCAAAAAAACACAAACTCGATCCTAATACATTCCAAGTAATGATATCATTCAGTTATATGCTTGAAGTAAGCGAACGGGATTATACCTTATGGGCATTACGTTATTCTGATAAAGAAGAAACATTCGAATTCTTTTATGAAGAAGATCTTTCAGGGATTCAAGACATAGTTGATAAAATTCGGAAATCAATCGATGATAATAAGACTGTGTATAACTACTTTTTTTAGAAGGTGGTTATGTCTTTATTAATTACAGGTGGTTGCGGGTTTATTGGTTCTAATTTTGTACATAGATATTTGCAACTGTTTCCAAACGAGACAGTAATTAATGTTGATAAGTTAACTTATGCAGGAAACATAGGCAATCTTAGAAATATTAAAAATGAAAATTATCATTTTATCTGTGCAGATATTAACGATCGGCAGATCATTACACAATTATTAAAACAATATAGACCCGATCGTATCATTCATATGGCTGCAGAAAGTCATGTAGATCGATCTATAGAAGATTCATCTCCATTTATAAAAACAAATGTATTAGGAACTTTATCTCTATTAGAAGCAATTAGAAATACCGTAGAATGGAATTATAAATTTATACATGTTTCTACTGACGAAGTATACGGTAGTTTATCTTTAAAGGATCCTCCATTTACAGAGGCCACTCCTTACAATCCTAGATCACCATATTCTGCTAGTAAAGCATCGTCGGATCATCTAGTTAATGCGTATCATCATACTTATGGAATGAATAACATTATTACTAACTGTTCGAACAACTATGGACCATATCAATATCCAGAAAAGTTTATTCCTGTTATTATTACTAAAGCTCTAAGAAAAGAGTCTATACCAGTTTACGGAAAAGGATCAAATATTAGAGATTGGTTACATGTTTTAGATCACTGCGATGCTCTCATTAGAGTGATAGAAGATGGAGTGCCTGGAGAAAAATATAACATTGGCGGAAATTGTCAATTAGACAATTTGTCATTATCTAAAATGATTTTGGATTATATGAAGATAGATCACAAATTACTAAAATTTGTTACAGATCGAAAAGGACACGATTTTAGATATGATATCGATAATACTAAAATACTCAAAGAATTAGGTTGGGCTCCTAAGATCGACTTAAATAAAGGTCTAGAACAAACTATCGACTGGTATATAAACAATACCGAGTGGATTACAGAGGTAGAAGCTCGTGCCAAAAACTTTAGGAATAATATTAGCGGCAGGTAAGTCAACAAGACTATATCCGGCCACATTAGCAGTATCTAAACAGATCTTACCAGTTTATGATAAGCCGTTAATTTACTATCCTCTTAGTGTATTAATGTTAGCTGATATAAAGCAGATATTAATAATTACTAATCCTCACGAAAAAACTATATTCGAGTCTTTATTTAAAAATTCAAAAAAAGAATTAGGAATCGAAATTAAAATCGCAACTCAGGCCGCTCCAAATGGGTTACCTGAAGCATTTTTAATTGCTGATCAAAATTATGATTTAAAAGATTTTAATAATGTAAGTTTAATACTTGGTGATAATATATTTTACGGTTCGGGATTTACACAAATTTTACAAAACGCAAAGAAGAATCCTAAAATTGCACAGATCTTTTTACAACAAGTTAAAGATCCTAGTCGTTTCGGAGTTGTAGAATTTGACAAGCACGGAAAAATAGAAGCCATAGTTGAAAAGCCTCTTGCTCCTAAATCAAATCACGCAATCACTGGTTTGTATTTTTTTCCGAACGATGTTGCCGAAAAAAGTAAACAATTGACATTTAGTGATAGAAATGAATTAGAAATGGTAGATCTAATTAGACTTTACCATCAAAAAAATCAATTAGATGTACAAAAGCTATTGAGAGGAATTTCCTGGTTTGACACAGGAACATCTACGTCATTATTAGAAGCTGCAATGTTTGTTAAAACTGTGCAAGATTATCAGGGATTTCTTGTAGGATCTCCACACGAAATAGCTTACACCAATAGTTGGGTCTCAGCAGAAAACATAGAGAAATTTACCAACTCTTGGAATAATAAAAATGATTACGGGATTTATCTAACGGAGATGATTAAAAATGAAACTACTAGTAGTAGGTAGAGGGTGGACTGGAAATAAGATGTTTGCTGAATTAAATCACAGAGGACATGTCTGTAAACTTGTTTCTCATACTGATATTAACGATGCTGTAACTAATGATTATGATTGGGTAATTAATGCTGCAGGGGTAACCGGAACTCCTAATGTAGATGGATGCGAATTAATTAAAGTTGAAACCTATAAAGGAAATGCATTATTTCCTATTGAGTTATATAATTTATGTCAGCAGCATAATGTAAAATTTGCTCATTTTTCTAGTGGTTGTATATATGAAGGAGTGATCACTGATGTAGAAGCTGATCCTAATTATTTCGGAAGTACTTACTCGGTTAGTAAAGGAATTTCTGACATGTTCTTAAAAGACAAAGCATTAGTTTTTAGAATTAGAATGCCATTTACCGGAGTTAATGAAGCTAAAAACTATCTAACTAAAGTTTACAAATATAGTAATAATGGTAAACTAGTAGATCTAGGAAAGAACAGTATGACTGATTTAGACGAAGCAGTTTTAGTAGCATGTAATCTTATCGAACAAAACGAAACAGGCCCTCATAATTTAATCAATCAAGGTGCTATTACTATGCCTGAATTAGCAGACATTATGGGAATTGAAAATCCTCAATATTATACTAAGGAGGAATTTGCAGCCGTAACACGTTCGGGTAGATCAACTTGTGTTATTCCTGAATTTGGGCTAATGCGTTCTTTACATGATGCATTAATTGATGCTGTGACTAAAATGAAAGTGTGATATCTATTTGACATATTAAAAATATTTGTATAATATAAATAGTGTTGTAGATGACCTAAAAGGCTCTACAACAATTCTTACTTTTTAAAGGAGAAAATATATGAATCAACTAGTAAGACAAGTTCGTTTTGATACTAATACACTAAATGCTCTAAACAGAGCCCTTGTAGGGTTTGATAATTTGTTTACTGATTTTGAGCAGCATTTTGCTAATTCAATCGGATCAAATTATCCCCCATACAATATTTTAAAGCATGACAAGGATACTTACGAGGTTCAGATTGCTGTAACTGGTTTTGATCCAAAAGAGATCACAGTTGAGGTCGATCAGAATCAGTTAATTATTCGAGGAGAGGTTGAGGGTAAAGAAGATGAAAATGTTCAATACATTCATCGAGGGCTAGCAGGGCGTAATTTTACTCGAATTCTGCCGTTGGCAGAACATATTGAAGTTGGCGATGCTAGAATTAAGAATGGTGTATTAAGCATTGAACTTAATCGAATAGTTCCTGAGGCGCTTAACCCTCGTTTGCTAAAGATTAAGTCTGAGTAATTTAAAACAGGGTGAGAGAGCAATTCTCTCACCCTTTATGTTATAATATATTTTTAAAAATACGGAGTTAATAATGGCTGACTCAGCTGTGGCAAATAAAGAATCTGTACGAAGTAGAATTAAAGAGCCTAAAAAGTATAAAGTATTAATACTCAATGATGATTATACTCCTATGGACTTTGTTGTAGCTATTTTAGTTACCATTTTTAAGCATTCAGAAACCTCTGCTGCAAAAATTATGATGCAGATTCATAATGAAGGCAGTGGGGTGGCAGGAATTTATACCTTTGAAATTGCAGAACAAAAGCAAATAGAAGCTGTTTCGGTCTCTAAAGAAAACGGGTTTCCGCTTCAGTTTAAAGTCGAAGCAGAATAATTATGAAAGTAGCACTTTGTTTTAACGGTCAATTAAGGACTTATAAAGATATATATGAGTATATTGAAAGGAATGTTCTAAGCAAGTTTGATACTGATATCTTTTTCCATACATGGGATGATCCAAATTTAGATGATGCAGTCTCTTTATATAAACCAAAATTATATAAATCCGAATCGTTAGTTAATGAAAACTATCCTCTTAATAGATATCCCTATTCGGCTTCTGAACATTTTAGAAAAACAACATTTTTTCAATTTTACTCTTTGTTCAAGTCATTTCAGTTAAAAAAAGAATACGAAATTCAGAATAATTTTACATATGATGTAGTTATTAGGAACCGATTTGATTCTGCAATTAATTTTGTTCCGGATTTAAATAATATGGAAAAAGATAAAATATATCTTCCATCGGAACGTATGGGAGAAGACGGCATTATCTGTGATTATTTTGCATATGGAACCTCATACATTATGGATAGATATTCTTCTATCTACGTAAATTTTGATTTTCTATACAATAACGGAGTATTATTCAATAGCGAACAAATGTGTTTTGCTAATTTAAAATTATACAATTTAGTGGATCATATGGTTCCTGTAGATATGAATCATTTATTCCCGCCGGGTCGTAGAGGATCGTGTCCTCATTCGTTTTTTCCTCCATAAACAATAAAGTAAAAATAAAATGAGTTTAAAAGATTTAACCAAAGATAGTCATACCGCTGCTGAAAAAACAAAATTTATGAAAGCAGTGTTTAAAGGTAAGATGCCCTTAAATGTTTGGGCTGATTGGACATATCAAAAAAGTTTATTTTATAATGCAATCGAAAGTTGTGCAGATGAACTTGGTATACTTGATGAGATTCCGGGTATTAAGAGAACTTTCTTATTGCTAGAAGATTATAAAGAAATGGTAGCTGAGCATGTTACTCCTACTTATCGTAAAGTTACATTAGACTATTATCAATATATTATGAGCCTTTACCCTGATCGAGATAGAGTTATTGCACATTTGTATACATGGCATATGGGAGATTTACATGGCGGTCAGATGATTAAAAAGATTTTGCCAGGAAGTCACCGCAATTTAGAATTTGCAGATCCTATAACTACAATTTCTAATATTAGAAAACTACTCGATGACAGGTTAGCTAAAGAAGCTAATACGGCATTTCATTGGGCAATAAAAATGATGGAAGATTATGATCCCTGGATTGTGCTTTAATAAAGTTATAGATTTTTCTAATAAATTTATTTCTAGATTAGAAAAAGATTCGGATGTTAGCAAAGAAGAACATCCTACATTAATTTGGCGAGATTATGTATTTCGTAATAACAATTTTAGAAGAGCCCACGTTAATATAGTTGACGCCAGAGAGTCCAGAGGACTCTATCTATTCCATTGTTGTATATTTCCTTACTTACAAGATACTAGCCCGATATTCGGGCTAGATATCATTGCAGGCGAAACAAAGATCAGTGGAGCTTTTCACGATTTTTCAAAAACAGTAGATCCCAATCATTCCATGATGCTTTGGTTTGAAAAACAAGTAGAAAAATTAACTTGGAGACGTCCTAGAGAATTACCAGAATGGGCACAATCGATCTTTAGTCCTGCAATTATTGCTGCTGGTGCAATTAATACCGAAGAAGAAATTGATCAATTGATCAGTATGTCATTAGAAAATTTAAATTACTATATTAATAATGTAGGATCGACTACATTTCCTACTGGAGATTTTTCTAAAGAACAAAATTTTTATTGCCAGCAACAGAAATTAAATCCTCACAATGCTCGTACTATGCAACATCTTGGACTTACGCCTGACGAAGCAAACTATTTTGTCCAAAATGTCATGTTTCCTGAAGTTAAGTAAGTATTTAACGTAATATCTACTAGTTTAACTCTCATCGACCTCTCTGTAAATATTCGCATATAGGAGTAACCGATGAGATGTAAATCACTTATTTTATTAGCATTTTATGCTACCGCATCATCAGCAGCCCTACCTGATTTTTCTTTCAAAAGTCCTTCATTTAATGGGCAAGGTTACGGTTCATATCAAGTAACATTAGAAAATGAAGCCTATACTCGTGCACAACAAATACAACAAGCATTAGAAGCAGCAGCGCAAGCTGCTAAAAATGCCGCGGCTAATACTCCAATTAATCAATTCCTTACAAATCTTGAATCAAGAATTTATGCGCAGATAGGACAGAATCTTGCCACTGCTATGTTTGCCGGTGGAGATAAAACTAGCGGTAATATTAATTTCGAAGGGAATACAATCTTCTGGCAAAATAACGGTTCTAACATTACATTGCAAGTAACAGATTCGCTAGGTAATGTAACTACAATCACAGTTCCTCTAGGCTCGTTTAATATAACAGGAACAGGAGGCTAACAATGCGTTTATTGATTTTACTTGTTAGCACATTAGTGCTAGCAGGATGTGCGACTATGCAACGGTTCGACCAACTGTCGAAAATAAAATATGATCCTACTCCTATGGCAGATACTATGCAAAGAGAGTTTGATCGTGTACCTCCTCCTAAGAACGGTAAAATTACTGTAGCAATATATAACTTTCAAGACAAGACTGGACAACGTAAAACAGTACCAGGTGTGGCTAGCTTTTCTACAGCAGTGACACAAGGTGCAGATGCGTTTTTAATACGTGCACTACAAGAAGTCGGGCACGGTGAATGGTTTGATGTTGTTGAAAGAAGTAATATTGATGATTTAACTAAAGAAAGATTAATTATCAAACAGATGCGTGATGCATACGAAGGCAAAGACGCAGAAAAACTTATGCCGTTAACCTTCGCCGGAATTATATTGGAAGGAGGCATTATGGGTTACGACAGTAGCTTAGAATCTGGCGGTTATGCTAACAATTGGTTAGGTACTGGTAAACAAACACAGTATAGCAAAGACATCGTAACTATAAGTTTAAGGGCAGTATCGGTAAACACCGGAAAGGTACTAGCATCTGTTAATGTAACTAAGATAGTGTTAAGCACTGCTGATAGTTTTGCAGTATTAAAAATGAAGCACGATGGAACAGCACCTTTCGAATTAGAAGGAGGAATAACAATGAACGAAGCACCTACTATTGCAGTAAAGACCACAATAGAGGCAGCAGTAATAGAGTTAATTAAAGAAGGCGAGCGTAAATCTATTTGGGATTATAAAACGACTGCACAGTCCCAAATACCACAATCTGCACCGTTGGGAGGAACGCCAACAATACCTGTAGGAATGAATAATTCACCTAAGGTACCTGCGGATGTTGCAGTCAAAACTGGTGAAATAAAAAACTTTTAAGGAGCAGATATGAAAAAGTTTAATTCAATTCTTGCAAGTGTTGTTGCTGCAACATTATTTGTTACAACAGCATATGCAGGAGATAACACAATTTACATTAATCAATCTGGTAACAATACTAGTGTAACTGTTACTCAGGATGGTGCCGGCAACATTGTACAAGGTATTCCAAGCACAGGCTCGGGTACATTACAAAATGCAGCAATTGTTAAAGGTAACAGCAATATTGTTAACATCAATCAAGTTGGTACCGGCGATACATTAAGCTTTGGTGTACAGACTAGTTCATCTACTAAAGCCGCAGTATCCGGAAATAGCTTTAACTATAGTGTAACTGGTAATAATGCTAATGCTACTATCAATAGTAACAACGATGGGTTAGGCGTTAGCGCCAATAACGTTATTTCTGTTAATCAAACAGGCGATTCTTCATATACTAATATCAATATGCTAGGTAGCGGTAACTCATTTACTGCTGTAACTGCTGGCGGTAATGGTAATATGGTTTCTGCTGTTATTAACGGCACAAACAACGTCGATACAGTTAGCATGGTCGGTGGAGCTAACAATAGCTTTAGTTTAAGTCAAGGTAGTGTAACATCTCAAACTGTTAATGGTACAGTTAATGTATCGACTAACGGTGCAACTGATGGTATTACTATTAGTCAAAGTGGCGGAGCTTTAGGCGATAATGTTACAGTCGGTGGTTATAATTCCTCAGGAATTACCGCAGTCGGAGCATTTAACGGATCTGCCAATACTATGGTTATTGCTCAAAGTGGTGTTTATGATAACACATTAACACTCGGCGGTAATGGCAGTGGTAATGTATTTAATATAACTCAATCAGCGCTCGGCGGCAATAATCTTGCCAATATTCAGAGCAATGGAAATAGTAATACATTCAATATAACACAAACACACCGTTAATATGAAAAAGATTCTACTGACGGCTATATTAGTTTCAATTTCTTTGAACTGTATAGCCGCAGTAGGTCAAATTACTGAGATGTCTCAAACACCTGCAGTAATACAAAGAGATAAAGCAACACTAACAGGTATAACAGGCACTGGTGTTGAAATGGCAGATATAGTTAATACTAAACATGGCAAAGTTGGTATTGTATTCGAAGATGACACTAAAGTACAAGTAAGCGAAAACTCCAAACTAGTTATTGACGACTTTGTGTACGATCCCAAAGGTAAGAAACCCAATCGATTAGCACTTAACATGGCATCAGGTACTGTTAGGTATGCATCTGGAATTATTGCACATAATAACCCTAATGCTGTAAATTTACGCACCCCTACTGCAACTATTGCAGTACGAGGAACTGATTTTACTACTACAGTAGCTGAATTAGGCGAAAGTACAATTATATTATTACCCAGCTGCCCTAATGCTAATCCTATAGATTACGAAGTAGAATGTAAAACAGGAAAAATCGAAGTAATAACAGATGCAGGTTCAGTCACATTAGATAAACCATTCCAAGCAACAAGAGTTTTATCTGCAAATACATTTCCTTTAAAGCCGGTTATTTTAAAATTAAACGAAAATGCTATTAGCAATATGCTAATACTTAGTCCACCACCACAGATAAAAATAGCACAAGAACGTGCAGAAAGAGAAGCAAAAGGTGGGCTTGCAACTGCTTTAATAACAACCACAGTAAAACTTGATACAGAGAAACCACAAGTTGAATCAAATACACAGCCAACAGATAGCTGGACCACTACTGAACAACCTGCAACAACTGTAGCAGTAAAACCCGTAGCAGTTAAAGCAGAGCAGCCTGCAACGCCTAATACGTTTTTAGATAACGAAACATTAAATATTGTATTGGATATGGTTAGTGTACAAATTAATGCTACTCCTATTAACAATAATAATTCTTCATCGATCACTCCTGTTAAAAACACTATCATACCTGATTATACAGCTACAAGCGGGGCAGTTGCTACAATTGATACACAGCAAGTAGAAATATGTCGCACAGACAGTAGTAATAACACAGTATGTGCAATTACTCCTCGAGATCAAAATAGCGTAATTACACAAACACAAGGAACAGTTACAGTAGTAAATAGAATTAATCAAGGCGGCAACACAATTATAACTACAAGGCAAAATTAATGAAAAAGTTTTTCTTAACTTTATTCTTACTATTATCTAACACAGTATTTGCTGATGTCGGGGGGTTATCTGGATTAACATACACTAGCTACTACGAAACTGCAGGCCCTACTCCTACACGTTCAACTACCGCTTATCCTGTAGCTACTACAGGAGTGTTAAACACCTTTTATATTCCTAATAGTGGCGGCATGTTAGGTGCTAGTAGAACTAACATGATTATGGTGCATATTACAGGTTATATAGAAATTATGCCTACTGCTAATTTATCCGCAGGAACTAGCGTTAATGTAACTTTTTATGATCAAAGCGATGATGGGTTTAGCCTAGCGTTGAATGGCACTTACGTGATTAATAATTGGAAAGAACAAGGTTGTAGTTGTTCAGTTAACTGGAATGGATCATCTAATGCTAGCGGATCAACTACTATGGTAGTTGGTCAATTGTATGCAGTCGATGCTTGGTACTACAATAATAGTGGCGGGTACGGTATGCAATTATATTGGAATGTTGGTAGTACTATTACCAATATTCCTGCTGGAGACTTGTATAGAACTGTTATAACTTATTCTAGCAGTATAACTGCAGCGCAACAGGCTGATGTTACTAAATTTAATAATACTACTATTTCAGGTAATGCTATTTACATAAGGCAAAGTGGTGACAATGATAAAATTACGGTACAGCAAATCGGGTCAAATAATCTAATTACTGGCATTGGACAACAATTTGCTAATATACAAAACGGCAATAATACAATTAATATTAATCAAGGCAATCTTAATAGTTTAGGAAAAAATGAGTTAGACCTTAATGTAGTAGGCGGAAACAATACTGTTACAATAACAGAAGGTTACGATATCAATGGCATTAGTGCCGGTAATAATTATCAATTAGTGGGCGTTAATGGTATAGGTAATACAGTTACTACTAGTCAAACAAATGATGGAGGTAGCGTAGGACATTTCTTAGAAGCTGTGATTAATGGCAATTATAATACTGTAGGTATTGTTCAAAGTAACAATACACAAAAGCAGATATTTGCTAGTATTACCGGAAATAATAATACAATTACTACTAATCAAACAGGAACAGGACAACATTATCTTAATGTAACAGAAACTGGTAATGGTAATAGCGCAGTGGTCAATCAAAGCGGCAATACTAATAACGCTGCTACCATAGTACTAAATAATCAAGGAGCACCTGCGAGTGTTAATCTAACCCAAACAGGAGGTCAGGTTTACAGTATAACGCAAACATGCGTAACCACTTGCGGTACTGTTACTGTTAAGCAAGGACCTTAAATGTTTAAAAAAATTCTGTTGAGTCCATGGACTGCACTACTTACACTTTTTTTAGTAGTAGCAGTTAGAATTGCGGATCCTAGCTTTGTTGAAAGTGTGCGCCTTAGATATTTTGATACATTAATTACTCACAAAGCACCTACATCAAACAATATTGTTACAGTTAATATTGACGAGGCCGCACTAGATCATTATGGACAATGGCCTTTGCCTCGCAATGTATATGCCGACATTATACAAGAGTTATATAATCGTCATGCAGGATTAGTTGTATTAGACATTGTAATGTCTGAAAACGATCGCATGGGCGGTGATGCTGCATTATCGGATATGATGAAAAAGTATCCTGTAGTATTAACCAATATTCCATCAGAAAAAAATAAAAACTTACCCCGCGCACCCGGAAGTGCTGTCATGGGTTCAAATTACTTAGACCGTATTGTACAGTATCCGGGTTTAATTGCTAATATTCCTGCATTAGAAGAAAATGCTATAGGTATAGGTAGCGTAAACACCATGCCGGAAATTGACGGTGTTAATCGTCGTGTGCCTTTAATTGCTGCAGTCAATGGAAAATTATATCCCTCGTTAGCTATGGAAACATTACGTGTGGCCGGTAATGATACTACATTTCAAGTTAAACTTAATGAAAATGGTGTAGAGAAAATGCGTATACCTGCATTTGGTCCTATCTCTACAGATAGTTTAGGACGTATATGGGTTGATTGGAGTCAGCAAAATCAACAGATTTCTATAACAGATTTGCCTAAGGATTTTAATGGTGCAATTGTTATAATAGGACCTACTGCTTCAGGTATCGCTAATCCTGTACCAACAGCACGAGGTGCAGTATATCCACAGGATATGCAAGCAGCAGTATTAGGAACTATGATAAATGGTGTAACAATACAGCGTCCTGATTACGCAGATGGATTAGAAATAGGTGTTATTTTATTAGCAGGTATTATATTATTAATATTAACGAGGTGGGTTTATGCAGGACTGGGTTCGATCGTTGTTTTATTGGGTGCAGGAATCGTTGGCAGCTATTATCTTTTTAGCCATTATCTTTGGCTTTTTGATATTAGTGCTTTTGTTGTTGCAATCATCCTTGTGTCACTCCATGCCTATGGAATTAAATTCGTCAGTGAATATTTGCAGAAGCAACAAATAAAGAAACAGTTTGGCACGTACTTGAGTCCTGCAATGGTTGAGAAACTACAAAAAAATCCTGAGTTATTAAAGCTAGGCGGCGAATCACGTGAACTTAGTATTATGTTTACCGATGTAAGAGGATTCACGGGTATTAGCGAGCACTATGGTAAAGATGTACAAGGACTTACTAAAATAATGAATCGCTATATGACTGCAATGACTGCAAAAATTATAGAGAACGAAGGAACATTAGATAAGTACATTGGTGATGCACAAATGGCATTCTGGAACGCACCGTTAGATGATGCTGACCATGCTAAACATGCTGTAAAAACTGCATTAGCTATGTTAAAAGATTTGGAGAATTTTAATGCAGAAATCGCTAAAGAAGGTGTTCCAGAGTTTGGAATGGGCCTTGGCATTAACACTGATACTGTTGTGGTTGGCAATATGGGGAGTAGTCAGCGTTTTGATTATACTTGTCTTGGGGACGGCGTTAATCTTGCGAGTCGTTTGGAAGGACAAAGTAAGCCCTATGGTGTCAAGATTGTTCTCGGGCCGAAAACAGCAGAATATGTAATGGATGCGTATCCATTAATTGAACTAGATTTAATTGCTGTTAAGGGTAAAAAAGATCCCGTTAAGATTTATACTGTAGCACCTATTGACGATGCCATGGCTTGGTTGTTACACGAAAAGTTCTTAGATGCTTACAGAGCAGGTATGTGGGTAGGCGCACGTTTTTATGCTGAAGAATTACGTGATAAAGGGTGGAACGGCGAAATGCACAAGTATTATGAAATGATGCTAGAACGCATGCATGGAGACGTTCCGTTAGATTGGGACGGTGTATATAGGGCAACAAGCAAATGACACATTTAGAAGAAGTACATATGAGTTACTTACAACATTGGGCAAGAGCCTGGACAATTGCAATAGTATTATTAGTACACGGATTGTTTCCGAATATTTGGAAACACAAAGCTAGTGATATGCTGTGTAAAACAGATTAAGCCCAAGGAAGTGGAGTCGCCACCACTGGGTTCATTAAAATGTTTAATTTATCTTGAACCATAGTTTCAATTACAGTTTTATCAGAACCGTACGCCCACACCCATGATAATACAACATCTTGTGTTAGCGATTCATAAGGTACATATGTATCAGGATTATAAGGAATATTACAATAACCGGTTTGAGCAGCTACACATGGATTTCCATTAACATCTGTGTCATTTCCTGTACACGACCAATAAACAGTATAAACAATATTCGGCCTATCCCCGATTAAAGGATAAGATTCCATACGATCGATGTTCCATGTAAATGTTGCCATAGTTTATTACCTTATGATTCTCCTGCAGATGCAGTATTATCGTCCTCTGTTTTCTTAATTTTATTTATTGTTTGCTCTGCTTCGACACGTTCTCTCTCAATAGTTTTTCCACGTAAATGTAACACTGTAGTTACTTTTTGGTTTAATCTAATTAAATCATTATCAAGCATACGTATTCGATCTATTAAGGCAATAAGAACCGTATTTGATTCACTTAATACCGGTTTAATCTCTTTAGTTGCCCATTCCCAAACATAATAGATTAGATACCCCATTCCGCCTGCAGCTACTATAGGGAATCCATACTTATTAATTAAATCGACTATATCACTCATTTAAGCGTAAGTATTATCAGGTTCTGGACGATAAAATACTTCATGTACTACCTGTCCTTCTTCATTAAATATTTTTGCTGAATGATTGTTTCTGCCATTTAAAAATCTTATAGCTTCTTCAAAACTTTCAAAAAGATACTCTCTAGCACGTAAAGTACCAGCAATCCAATTATGAGTTTTAACTTTATGCTTCATTTTAATCTCCTTTAAAATAATCAATCCAAATGTCTTTGGTTGTTTGTGTATACTTATCTAAATTTCTCTGATTTTTCCAAACGTTAACAAAAGCATACTGATGTGTTCGTAACATAACATCCGCAATATTATCACTATCTGTAGGATCAGCATTAAAGAACCTAGTTGACCAAGGTATTTCTTTAGATCCAATAATTGGTACACCTTGACTAATCAAGTCTGCACTTACAATGTTAAATGTTTCACTAAAATTGCATTGCATACCAATATCCATTGCTGCACAAATTTTTAAAAATTCTTCTCTAGGAGCCCAATCGTGCATAATCATTTGGTGTCCTTGATCACTTAAATGTTGAAATAATGATTTAAGATTATTCATTACAGGATCGCCCTTCATTTCAATACGCCCGCCATTAATATGAAATCTTAATTGACGATTGATTTTATTAGCAAATTTTAAAGCAGCAAATGCTTGTAATAAATGATTTTTTAAAGGACGAACAGCTCCGAAACAAGCTACATTGATCCAGTATTTGTTAGGACTATATTTTTTAATCTTATAATCATTCGGATAATAATTAGGCATATAAATTATTCTTCGATTTGTTTCATCGTCGGACCAATTTTTTGCCACTTTCAAATACTCCTTTATCTCGCCTAACATCCTTGGAGCATTGATTCCTATGTCGATGTTATTATATGTCACATAATCACCGATCCAATTCATGGCCATTCCTTCACCGGCCATAAAAGGCATTTCGCTATGTAATCTTACGATCCAACGAACTTTAGGATGTAACTTATTAAGTATTGCAAATTTACTAGGAACTACCCACAATGCTTCGATAATAACATGAGTAGGTCGATGCTTTGTTACCAAACGATCGATACAGTTATTATCTATTGCTACTTCTAATGCAGAATTAATTCCTGCACTAAGTAACATTTCATGCATAAAATTAGCTGAATTATAAAGTCCTGTACTTAGACCTATAGGACTATGAGAGATGGGATTATAATCATCTCGTCTTTTGAGAATGAATAAAACTTTTTTTGTCATGGGATATCTCGCGGTGGTATATCAGTATTTATATATGCGGATATTAAATAATTGTTACACTGAGTTATTAATCTCTTCGAGCATCATTTTTTCCGTCTGCTCTAGCGATTCTATCGACATCTGGTCGCAATCCGAGTGCATTTGAAACAATAGTATCTATTCTAATAACATCATGATTCATAGTTTTAACTCGATTATCGAGAGCAGTAATAATGCCTTTCATTCCATTGACACTACTGGTTACTCCTGCTAAAATAAACTTTAAGGTTAAAAATACAAAATAACCTCCTGCACATGCTGCTGCAATTGGAAATCCTAATTGTGCTACTAGATTAAAAAATTGGTCCATAAAAGATATCCTTAATATTATTATTTAAAATTATAGCTTACTTCAAAAAGTAAGCACTTAATATATTAAAAACTATAAGTAAAGATAATAAAGAAAAATATAAAAATGAGAAAATTAACTATAATATTAAGAACATGCGGAAGTGTATTTTCTGCCCACGGTAAACGATTTGTAAATGCAACAAAACCGGAAATTATTAATGTTTGTGTAAGCAGTTTGATTAATAGTATCAATCAGGTTAAAGGACATCAAGTTGAATTATTTGTTTTAGATGATAATAGTTCTGTATCTTGCATTTCAGACATTAAACAAATTTTATCCAAGTGTAAATTTCCAACATATTTTACAAATGTAACAGGCGGTACTGGAAATGGATATACTATGGGGCTAGTCTATGATTTAGTAGAAAAAAAAGCCGATGATCTTTGGTATCATGTAGAAGATGATTATCTACATAAACCAGAAGCTATCCAAGATATGATCGATAGTTTAGATCAATTTGAAGGTAACACCGGTCAAATGGTTGCAATCAACCCCCACGATGACATTTGGAGATATCGATTTGAAATATACGAAAGCATCTTGTTATTAGGGCCCTATCGTCATTATAGAACAGTAAAGCATACCACATATACTTGTATGGCCAGTAAGCTAATTTATAAAAAATACGAACATCATTTTAAAGATGTAGTAAATCTTACATTACGTAAAGCTGACTGGGTTGAAAATCAATCAATTAATTTAGTCTGGAACAAACCTGATGTGATGTTGTTTAGTCCTATTCCTGGATTAGCTTTTCATATTATGGATGAATCAGGTAAAGATCCTTATTTAGATTTTAATAATCTTTGGGACAATACTCCGGCTCTATGGAAAAATAATGTTTAATATTATATGGTTATGTGATCGAGATAACTCTTGGGAGAGAGATTGGATTGAATTTTTATTCAACGACATTCCTCACGTAACTACTACTGATTATAAATTCGAGAAAAAAATAGATAACAGAATAGTAGTTTTTAACTCTACAGTAAAAATAGAAGAATATTTAGAAAAGTTTGGGTATGATCTTGGGCTAATTCACCTTAGCGATGAATATTATAATGATTCAAGGAATTTTTATTCAAAGGTAAAGTTTGTATTAAGAAATTATTTTATAGAAGAAACTTCTAATGTAATGACTATTCCTTTAGGTTGGAATATTATGTATCCTTATAATACTGAAGTAAAAACTGTATATGATAGGAAATATGTTTGGAGTTTTACTGGGCACGTTGAAAAAACTACTCGGCCTGCTATGGCGCATTATATGAGCACCGTTCCCAATGGAATGTCTTATTTTAAAAAAAGTGGTCAAATATGGGGTCCTTTTTTAGGACATGCCTGTAATCCTACTCAAATGGCTGAATTATATAATGACAGTATATTTGTTCCATCTCCGAGAGGAAATTTTAATCAAGACACTTTTCGAACAACAGAAGCTTTGCAGATGGGGGCTATACCTATTGTAGAAAGTGATCCTTATTGGGAAAAGTTATTTGGTCCTAATCCTTTGTTGATGATCGATGATTGGGCTCACGCTCCTCAATTAATAAATGATTTAATGAAGGATTTAAATTCTTTAGAAAATTTAAGAATTTCTACTTATACTTGGTGGACAGAATATCTCGTTAATTTAAAAAATAAAATAGGAAATTTTATAAATGAAAATCATTGACAGTATTCCTTTTTGGAATGAATACGATGTTTTAGAATTAAGATTAGGTACTATGTATGATCATGTAGATGAATTTATTATCGTCGAAGGCGATCGAACATATTCGGGAGTATATAAAGGTTTTAATTTTGAAAAACATAAAGATAGATATGCTCCTTGGCTAGACAAAATTACATATATTAAAACTGAAAACTGTCCAAATTGGCCTAATCCTTGGGATAATGAACAGTGGCAGAGAGAGCAATTTAGTAAGGTTTGGGATCATGTTGAGAAAGATGACGTAATAATTGTCACTGATTTAGACGAAATTGTAAGACCTGAAGCTATAGAGTTCATGAGAAATACAGATTATGGATTTTATAAATTATGGTTATTAGGAGCTTACTTCAAATTTAATTATATAGATACTAGACCAGTCGGGGGTCATTACGCTCCGTGGGGGAAAGCGTTTAGAGGTTGGAAGAGTAATCATAACGATATGCGATATTCAGACGGAGTTCCTGGTAAAGAATCTGTATGGTTAGAGCATGCTGGATGGCATTTTGGGTGGATTGGAGATGAAAAATTTGTTAAAAATAAATTAGGAAGTTTCAGTCATTCCGAATTAAATATTCCTCCTATTTTAAATAGTATTGATATTGATAAACATATTGCCGCAGGCACTGATCATATAAGACCTGGGTCTTTTTGGAGACCTGTTAAACTAGATGGATATTTTCCAAAGTATCTATTAGATAATAAAGAAAAGTTTAGTCAATTTATTTTACCAGATCCGGAAGAAACGGTATCTAGTTATATTCCGGGTAATATATTAGATATTAAGGATCAAAAATGAAAATCTTCGATTGTTTTATATTCTATAATGAAATAGACATGCTAGAACTACGTTTAGCAACTCTATATGATTATGTCGATAAATTTGTAATAGTAGAAGCGGATCATACTTTTACAAATAGACCTAAAGATTTTAATTTAGAATTAAATTGGGATAGATTTAAAAAATGGGAAGATAAAATAGTTTATATTAAAGCTCATAGCTTAAGGTATTCTAATCCGTGGCATAATGAAACTTGGCAACGTAATCAAATAATAAATGGGTTAAAAGATGCAACATCAGAAGATATTATTACTCTTACCGATGTAGATGAAATTATAAGACCAGAAACTTTTGATTATATTAAGAACACTGATTATGATTTATACGGGCTTCTTATGCCTGTATTTTATTTTAAATTTAATTACCTAGACACTAAACCTAATTGGCATTATAAAGTATGGGGGAGAGCTTTTCGGGGAATTCCCAATACTAATATAGATCACATAAGGTATAGTAAAGAACTTCCTGGAAAATCAAAAACTATAGCATTACATCACGCTGGATGGCATTTTGGATGGGCAGGAGACGAACAGTTTGTTAAAAATAAAATACAAAGTTTTAGCCATACTGAAATAAACCAACCTCATATTACTGAAAATATTAATATTGAAAAACATATTAAAGAAGGAAGAGACCATTTCAGACCGGAAAATGTTACATGGTGTGCAGTTAATTTAGATAACTATTTTCCTAAATTTCTGTTAGAAAATAAACAAAAGTATTCAACTTTAATTTTACCTGATTCAGGAAAAGTAGTACAAGATTATTGGAATTATGAGATTCTCGAACCTACAGAGTGGTTATAATAATGAAGATTTTAATACTTAGAGAGCCCCAAACACCTAGAGGTACTTATCCTGAAGGATTGTCTGGAGGCTCTTGTTACCTTACTGATATGTTATTACACGGGTTACGTAATAAGTTCGGAAATGACATTGTAGAATATGAAAGAGCTTGGTGGATGTATTATGAAGATTTCGGTCCAGGAAAAAGAGATCCAAAATTGTACGGTCATCAATCTTTTAGCATTTATCGAAGTATAGGTAGTGATAAGGATGTAGATCGTACAGATATAGAAACAAAGATACGTAATCAATATTACGATTTTATAGTTTTTGGTTATACACACTACGGGTTAAGACCCGGATCTTGGGAATTAGTGACTAATCATTATCCTAAAAATAAAATAGCGTATATTGATGGAGGAGATCTTTGGTCAGACCTTAAACCTAATTTAATAGACAAATGTATATATTTTAAAAGAGAATTATACGAGTCAACGCCTGGTCTACACCCGATTAGTTTTGCAATACCTAGAGAAAAAATAGGAACAGTTTATAGAGAGAAGAGCGAATTCATTGCTCCTATGGATCCGAGAAATCCTTCTAGCTATATCTATAAAGAAGAAAGACCTTACTACGAACAATATGCAAACAGTTTATTCGGCATTACAATGAAGAAGAATGGATGGGATTGTTTAAGGCATTATGAAATTATGGCCAATAACTGCATTCCATTATTTTTAGATATAAATCAATGTCCGGAAAATATAATGAAAACTTTACCTAAAGAGCAATTAAAAGAAGCTCTTAGTCTTGTTAACCATAACGGAGTTGAATGGTTTAAAGAAGGTACAGGGTTTGATAAATGGTTTAATTTAAACGATCAAATACAAGATCATTTTAGAAAATATTGCACCACTGATGCTCTTGCTATGCAATTCATCGATACAATGAATTCTTATAATTGAGATGTTCTATTTTGAACTGCTTCCCAATCTACCATTTTAGAAATAACCCAATTATCTAACGTGGTAGAATACCCCGGAATCGGAGTGATAAGTCCTCTTTTTACGCTTAACTCAGAGAATAATTGAAAGTCGTGAGTCCATTTATCATTCCCGCCACACCATTTTTTAAAAATTAAATAATCTTCTTTTAAAAATTTAGAATAACTACCAAAAGTCATAGTAGTTGATCCTGTAGTTCTCCAATGGCAATCTTCACTCATTATTAATTTACATAGTTGAGATGCGTTTTCATTCCAATATTTGTCAGGATGGTCATATAAACTAACATATGCTGATAATTCTAAACCTTGCTCTAAAATAATATCAGCACCTTCGTGGTGTAAATAATCATCTTCTACAAAGTAAACTTTTGTATCTTCAGGTAATTTAATAGATTTTTCTAAAGAATATAAAAAAGAACCTGCATTTGAGCCGAAATTAGTTCTTTCAGTTTTGAGATTTAAAGAATTAAGACGATTCCATGTAGAATCGTCGATGCTATCAGCAACTATTGTGATATCATGCGAAGAAAAAACATTTAAAAAGTTAGCAAGACATTTCCATTTATCAAACCACTGAGGTCTATTAGGAGATTGCCTAGTATTACCTTTATGGTCGGCCATATTATTAAAACTAAATCTATAATAAATTTTCATATTATTTCTTAAAAAAGCTATTGTATATTTCTTCAGGAAATTCGTCAATATAATGATTAGTGTTTCCACTATCAAAAAACGAATAATATCGATCGTTATTCCATGCAAAGTAATACTCTACATCGTGTTTATAAGAATCTCTGCCTAATTGAGATTTATATCCAACATCTGCTCCGACGCCTAATATCGGGCGGCATTTACGTAAAAAACTAGCAGTACACCAAGCACTACTTCCTGCCCAGTGATCGACTTTTCTATTAATTCCTACAACATCATAATTTCCTTCGTCTAATTTATCAACCATATGACGCCAATTGTCTATTAAAAACCAATCTAACAGTCTACGCCAATCCTTACCGCATTGCCTTTCATAATAATTAATAGCTTTTTGTTTAAAATATAAAGCATAAAATTCTTTATCAGTGTTTAATGCTGTTTGTTGCATCAAGACATAAGTTGGTAATTCCCAATCTTCTTTTTGATATTTAGAATAATACCAAACAATATTTGAATACTGGTTCCATTCTTTTCTTAATTGATCAAAGCTATTCGGATTAAAATGCAAATTAATATGTAGCTCGCAATTATCTAATAGTCCGCTATTTTTTACCCGAGCTAATTGTTCATTAGTAATATCTTCCCAACCAGGGAGATCTGTTACATGATAAAATAATTTCAAATCCACGATAAAATTCCTTATGTTGGGATATGTCGATGCCACCCAATGTGTTCGACTCTTCCTTCAGGTTCTAAACTAGCACACCACATACCTAATCTTTGATAATTTTCAGCATGTGTTCTTTCTACTAAACACCCATCTTTTTTATTAAAAAAAGGCCCGTATCTAGTCGCAATAGGAGTAGTTAATCCTCCTACTCGTTGATAATCAGATAATCTTCGAAGTCCGGGATTAAAAGTAAATCCAAACCCGCCATCATGCTGTATCCACGGGCGAACTCTCCAATACGAAAGTTCTCCTTGATCATCAATGAATTTATGTTCTCCGTCCTCGATCCAACTTCTATTAAAATCAACTTGCCATTGATCCTTATGACTTCTTAAATGTACTAATAGACAATCTGGAAAATATTCTAAAATTCTATAACTATCTTCAACAAACTTAGGAGCAGTAAATCTCCAATCATCTTCGCAATGAAATATATATTTGGTTTTTACCTGACTATATGCCCATTCGATATTTAATAATTGTCCTCTTCTTGTAACCGGACTATTTAAAAAATTAAATGATGGAACAGAAGGCATTAATCCTTTGACAAAACTATTATCTATAGGACTATCTTCTACAATAATAACCTCACTTAATGTATTAGGAGCATATTGCTCGAATGATTTCACTGTTTCTGATAAAAGATCTTGCCTACCGCAGCTAGTTATCACTAAAGTTATATCTAAAGACATGTGCATATTACCTTATTTCTAATTATTTATTATATGCTACTATAATAATAAATAAAATTTATAAAGAATTTATAAAGATAAATCATGACAAATAAGTTAATAATATTCGATTTAGACGGAGTCTTGATCGAAAGTAGAGAATTACACTATAATGCGCTTAATGCTGCCTTAGAAAAAATTGATACGAAGTATGTTATTACTCGAGAAGAACATTTAAGCACATATGATGGTCTTAATACTACACGTAAATTAGAATTACTATCTGAAAATAAAGGATTAGATAGACAATACTTTGATCAAATATGGAAAGATAAACAAATATCTACATTCGATCTTATACGTAATTTTTCTAAAGATGACAAGTTGATTAAGATGTTCTCTGAAATTTCTCAACAAGGTATTAAAATTGCTGTTGCCAGTAATAGTATTAGGGAAACAGTTAAATTATCGTTACTTAGTATCGGAGTTTTATCTTATGTAGATTATTTTGTTAGCAATGAAGACGTAAAAAGAACTAAACCATTTCCGGAAATGTATTGGAAATGTATGACCGCATTAAATTGCTTACCTAAAAATACTGTAATTATTGAAGATAGTCATATTGGTAGGCAAGGTGCATTAGATAGCGGAGCACATTTATTGCCTGTAAAAGATACTTTCGATTTAACCGAAGATAAAATAACTGAAGCAATAGATATTTTAAACGGAGTAACCTACAAAAAGATTCCTTGGAGAAATAAAAAAATGAACGTGTTAATTCCAATGGCAGGTGCAGGTAGCCGATTTGCACAAGCAGGTTATACATTTCCTAAGCCGTTAATTGAAGTTGGAGGAAAACCTATGATTGAGGTTGTAGTAAACAATCTCAATATAGAAGCTCATTATATCTTTATAGTACAAAAAGATCACTACGAAAAATACAATCTAAAATATCTTTTAAATTTAATTTCACCTAATTGCGATATTGTGCAAGTGGATGGGATTACTGAAGGAGCGGCATGTACTACATTATTAGCTAAAGAATTTATTAATAATGGGGAGCCATTAGTAATTGCTAATAGTGATCAATATGTTGATTGGAATAGTAATGAATGCATGTATGCTTTTAGTGCTGATGATATAGATGGAGGAATTTTAACATTTGATGCTCATCATCCGAAATGGTCTTATGCTCGATTAGGAGACGACGGGTTTGTTGTTGAAGTTGCTGAAAAGAAAGTGATTAGTAACAACGCCACTGTAGGCATCTATTATTGGAAAAAAGGTTCTGACTATGTTAAGTATGCCGAACAAATGATCGATAAAAATATTAGAGTTAATAATGAATTCTATGTATGTCCAGTATTCAACGAAGCAATATCTGATAGAAAGAAATTCCGAATTAAAGAAGTTAAACAAATGTGGGGAATCGGAACTCCTGAGGATCTAAATTATTTTCTCTCAAAAGGAACATTAGAAAAATGATTCTAGATGCATTAAAAGTTGTTCCGAGATCGGAATGTGTTCTAACAGGATCAAAAGATTTAGAATTATTATATTCTTTTAAAAATTTTCCAATATATGCAGGATGCGTTGATTTATCTGATAATACAGAAGATTTATTTTGCGATATGAATTGGGGCTATTCTAAAAGTTCCGGAAATGTTCAATTACTTAATTTAATAGATCCATCGATACTTTATAGACATTATCATAATGCCGGGACAGTAGGAAAAACATGGAAAAAACATCATAGAAAATTTTATGAATTTATTTCTAAACATGATTATCAAAACATTCTAGAAATAGGTGGAGGAACTGGCAATCTTTTGCATCATTTTTTATCCTGTAATAAAAAATTTAATTACACATCTGTAGATCCAACTGCTAATCAAGATTTAAAAGATTTTCGTGTAACATATGTTTCTAATTTTTTCGAAGATTTTTTTACTGATCAAAAATATGATACTATAGTGCATTCTCATGTTTTTGAACATATATATAATCCGATTAATTTTTTAAATAAAATTAATAGCATGCTTGTTGATAACGGTAATCACTTTCTAACACTACCTAATATGAAATATTGGGCAGAACAAGGGTTTGCTAACACTTTTTATTTTGAACATACTTTTTTTGTAGATGATCGGATTTTAGAATATTTACTTAACGAAACCGGATTTGAAGTTGTAGAAAAAATCATCGAAACTCATTCTATTTTTATACACTGTAAAAAAATAAAAAACACAGTATCGATAGATAATATATACTTTGATTATCCTAAAATATTATATACTAATTATATTAACGATCTACTCGACGATTATACGTCAATAGTAAATCAAATTAAGAATTCTAATTTTTATTTGTTTGGAGCGCATATACAATCTCAAGTTCTGTTAAATTTAGGTTTGCAAGAATCTCAAATAATAAATATCCTCGACAATGATCCTACAAAGCAAAATAAAAGATTATATGGAACTAATCTAGTCGTAAAATCCCCAGAATGTTTAAAAGGATTGGAAAGCCCGATAGTATTAATTAGGTTAAGTTCTTATACGAACGAAGTTAAAGAAGGGCTATTATCTATTAACCCATCGACAAAGTTTATTTAAATTTATGAAACTAATAGCACATAGAGGTCTTACTCAAGGTCCTGATAAAAATATTGAGAACAACCCTGAACAGCTCTTAAAAGCAATCGAACAAGGATTTGATTGTGAAATTGACTTATGGATTATTAACTCCGAACTATGGTTAGGACACGATAATCCACAATATTTAATTAAAGAAGAATTTTTAAAAAATAATAGTACAAGTTTCTGGATACATGCTAAAAATTTAGCAGCATTACGTTGGCTAACTTCTACTACATTTTACAAATATTTTTGGCATCAAAACGATGACTTTGTACTAACTAGCAATAATTTTATTTGGACTTACCCTGGTAAAGAATTAACATCAGTTAGTATAGATGTTATGCCTGAATGGCACGATCCGGAGTTTGAAAATCTTAATACACATTGCTATGGCATTTGTAGTGATTATGTAGAAGTTATAAGAGAAAAAATATGATAAGTGTATTATGTCCTAGTAGAGGGCAACCTGAATTAGCTGCTAAGATGATAAATTCAGCTATTGATCTAGCCGGAGCCCCGATTGAACTTCAATTATATCTAAATGACGATGATCCTAAATTAAAACAATATTTTGATCTTATAGATTCAAAATACATTTTAGTAGGCCCAGATCGGAGCCCTATATATAGCTGGAATTTGATGGCAGAAAAAGCAAAATACGATTACTTATTTTTAATTGGGCACGATGGATGGTTCGAAACAGAGAATTGGGCTCCAAAGATTGTAAAACATTTTGACAATTATCCAGACAAGATTGCATTTGTGTTTCCTTCAGTAGAAGGGCAAGCATGGGAAGGAGGATTTTTATCTGCAGATCATTGCCCGCATTTTTGTATACATAAAAATTGGGTTAGAACATTAGGATATTTTCTTCCACCGCAGTTCCATCATTGGTATGTTGATACGTGGTATAGAGAAATATCAAAAATGTTAGGTAGGTATCATCGAATTACCGATGTTAAGACTCCGTTATTAGTAGATATAAAAGATGAATTATGGGATAGAAAAGATAAATTTTGTAACAGAGACAAAGACCATTGGTTATGGCGTAATACTCAAAGATGGCTACATGCTGATGCATACGCCTTACATAACTTTATAGTAAATTTTAAAGGATAAAAATGAAAGTTTTATTTACAGGCGGATTAGGCGACTTCATCGGCGCAGAAACTTTTTTAAATGAGCAACAGAAAGACGATGTAACTTCTGTTTTATGGGCGACTCGTAATAGAGAAGAAATTAGATCTGCCATTGATATGAATTTAATTTTTCCGAATATGAAAGAAGAAATCGTAATGTTCGATAATTGGGCAAATGAAAGACCTGTTCGTCCTTGGCAACCCGGCGATAGTTTTATGAATATCGGAATGAAGCACGAATTAAACACAAAGTGTAATTTAAACTTAAGTAAATTAGAATTAGATGAGATATTTGATTGTAGTTTAGATGCCACATTACAGAGAATGTTTAATGGGCTAGCATTTCAATCTAGTAGATTTGCAACTAAAGGTAATTGGCCTTCGGTCGACAAATTTAATCTACCTCAGAAATATGTAGTCATTCATCCATGGAGTGATGCTGAAATTTGCGGAAGAGAATTCAATGAAGCAGATTGGGCAAATATAACTTATTACCTAGAAAAAAATAACTTAATGGGAGTAGTAGTTAATCGTAGTGATAAAACACCGCCGATACATAATACCCTAGTTGATTTAACAAATAAAACTACTTTGAAAGAAACCTTTAGTATTATTTCCAAAGCATATCAGGCTATATTATGTTCTAGTAGTCTAGCTTGTTTTGCAACTAAAATTTTTACCAAAGATAATATTTGGATCAAAGGTGGACATGAATATATCTTTACCCCTTGGGCTACACATTTTTATCATGGACCTTTTAAAAGTCCTATCGACGTTGTTTTTAAAAATTTCGATATTTTAAATAAATCAAAGATAAATCAATCAAAGATGCTTGACCAAGGTCAAGTATTCTTGTTATAATATAATTTATGAATAACCTAACTATAGCAATAGTCGATACCGCATATTATACCTTAGCTGCTAAATCTCTCGATTTAGCAGTAGAAGTTACTGGTGCTAAAGAAGTATTAGTACTTAGCGATAAAAACTTTTATCCAGGAAGTCATTTTGTCAAAATAGACGAAATTTCAAATAAAAGAGATTATAGCTATCTAATGCTAAAAGAATTAGGCAAGCATATCAATACAGATCACTTTTTAGTAGTTCAATATGATGGTATGCCGATTGATACTAATTTATGGACTAATGATTTTTTAAAATATGATTATATCGGAGCTCCGTGGCCATGGGGTGATCCGAGGTATCGAGTCGGAAATGGCGGATTTTCTCTTAGAAGTCGAAAACTAAGTGACCTATGTCTAGATGATCGTTTAGTATTTGATCCTCCAGGATATGGGGACAATAATTATATGGAGGACACACATATATGTAATCTATATAGAAATTGGTTAGAATCTCAAGGTATTAATTACGCGCCATTGCAATTAGCAAGTAAATTTTCGGCAGAAATTCCCGGAGGAAGATTTAGCACATTCGGGTTTCATGGTACTTTATGCTTGCCTTTTTATCTAAGCGACCAGCACCTGGAATTTTATATAGATCAATTGACCCCGCGTATGTTAACAGATCCTTCTCAAATTAGGATTGCATTTGGGTTGTTTAGGGCCGAACGATATGAACATTTAGAACATTATATGGAACATACTACCAAATTAGTTCCGAATTTTAAAGAAGTATTGTTAGCCCAATTTCCGCAAGATAAAATATATTTTCCAGAATTTAATTTAGTTGATTTAGAAAATTTATTAATTAACTATTGACAACAGAGATAAATAAACGTATATTAAAAGACTACGCTAAAATGCGTAGATGTTAATAAACAAGGAATAGTAATGAACGCAAAGACATATAGAACTCATAATAGTAAGACCTTTAAAGCGGGTTTCATACCCGCTTGGTCGCCAATTATGAACTATTCATATGATCGCGGCCAAGAAGGGAGTACAGGGTCCGGAAGTGAGATGTTAGAGTAACAACAAAACATCTAAAAACACTTAAAGGACCCTGGATTAAAAACCCAGGGTTTTTTGTTTTTAGCAGTGTGAAAATAGGGTAACGAGGACCCTGCAGCGCACTATAAACATGCTGCGAAAGGGCGGAATCGGGGATCAAACCTGTGGCGAAAACGCAGGGATTAAAATCCGAAACATATATAGCAAAGTCTATTGTTTAGATAGTATGCTTTACTATATAAATTATTTGGGTAAGCGCCGGAGTGAGAGAGCCGGATTTGACTGTAAATCAAACGTCCTGACTGAGTAGGTGCGAATCCTACCTTACCCACCAAGTTTATGTACACGAGCCTGAAGATTGAGGGTACTCTCATAAGAGAGTGAAAGACGATTGAAATGATCTCCGTGTACGCCAAATAATGCGGCAGTAAGTGCGTAATGGGCTAGTGGTGGCCAATCCTGTCTACATGGATCCAATGTAACGGTTGCACCTTGATGTAGGTTCGAATCCTATCTGCTGCACCAAATTGCAACGGTTCTACCATCGTTAATCGGTAGCGCATACTTGGATGCGAGAAAAGCCCTTCTACGGCGACCAAGACTAATTTTATGCTCCCATAGTTTAGAAGGGCCCAGAACGTCCGATTCTCAGTCGGAAAACGCAGGTTCGAATCCTGCCGGGAGCGCCAATTTGGTTCCATAGTATATCGGTTAATACATCGGCTTGTCACGTCGAAGTGAGGGGTTCGACTCCCCTTGGAACCGCCACATTTGCCATCTTAGCTCAGTTGGTAGAGCAGCAGACTGAAAATCTGTGTGTCTCCGGTTCAATTCCGGAAGATGGTACCAGGATATGGGTTCAAAGCTTTAAAGTGAAGCAACTGGCTTTTAACCAGTAGAAGAGGGAGCATTACCCTCTGGACCTACCATTTCAATGCCTCCGTAACTCAATGGATCAGAGTGCTTGGCTTCGAACCAAGAAGTTGGGAGTTCGAATCTCTCCGGGGGCGCCACTATGTGTGATAAGTAAACAGCAGACAGTTTACAGAAACACAAAGGAGATTATTGATGAATAAGTTTATTATTTCAGTTATTGCTTGCATGGGATTTGCAAATTTAGCTTTAGCTGACGATTATATTAGTGTTGACTATCAAGAAAAACAGAAGGTCGGTGTCGATGAAAACCATCATATTGTCGGTGCTAATTATGGATATAAGTTTAATGATCTAGGACTAGCAGTTGAAGGACGTATCGAAGATGAAGTCGTTACTGATCCTAGTAAACATCAAGGACTTTTTCAGGGTAAAGTAGTATATTCTATCCCAGCTGCATTATTGGAGATTTATCCTTATGTATCCGGTGCAGTAGGATACAAGAGTCGTTCAGATAGCTCGCATCCAAACTTTCCTTTTTATGTAGTAGAAGCCGGACTTAAGTATAGCGAAATTACTAACGTCGATATCAAATATGGCGTAAGATTGCGTACACCATTTAATGAAAATTCGGTAGGATCTGGCGATCTTTATCGTACTGTAGAAAATAGTCTTTCAGTTGGATATCATGTTACTGACGGTTGGCAGATCGCCGTTAAGTATGCACGCGAACACGGTGATAGTAACTATCATACGTATGGTATTGGTCTAGCACATTCATTCTAATCATATGGTATTAATTGCAGCCTTATTATGTCTGCTAGGCTGGTTTTTACCATTAAATGATTATTTGACTCCACAATCGGGTGCGGGTTATTGGATGGGTATAGTAGGAGCATCTATGATGCTCTTACTTTTAACTTACAGTTTAAGAAAACGTTATAGATTTTTAGATTGGACCCCAACTCTTAATCGTTGGTTTAACGCTCATATATTTTTAGGATTATACGGACCTTTATTAATTTTATATCATTGCCAATACCATTTAGGCGCATTTAATAGTAATATGGCTTTATGGTCTATGATTACTGTTGCTATAAGTGGTGTTATTGGTAGATTTTTATATAATCGTCCACAATTTAAACGTGCATTTAGTATATGGCATGTAGCACATTTACCATTTGTTTTCATGCTAATTATAGCGGCGATCATACATATTATTGCCGTTAATGTTTACTAAATACTTAATGCAGATAAAAGAACTTTTAATTGAATTAGATCATAAAAAAGATTTAGTTGCAAAGCATTTATTCACGTTATTAAAATCTGATGGAGATTTTTTAAAAGGTGGATATCATGCTAGCGTGTTTTTAGATAAATTAACTCCGGATACTACTCATACAAATAGATGGCATTATTATTATGAAGTTACTCGTAATTTAACCTATCATTTTATTTGCGATCGTAAAGGAATAATCGAAGTAGACAAAATATTCCGAAATGGTAAAAAAGAGAAAAAAATCATAAGATCTTCTCCTACCGAACCTATAAACTCTCCCAAGCAAGAAATAGAAAAACCTAGAGACCCTGAACAACTTAAAATGTTTTAATGGTGATTATAGTGTAGAGGTTCGCACACTAGGCTGTGGCCCTGGTAGTGAGGGTTCGATCCCCTCTAGTCACCCCAGTTATCTATAAGCTTTCGGAGAATGAAATTCTTTATAATGTACAACTGATCCGGAATCATGTACATAACATATATTAGCATTTTGAAGCGACCATAATTCAAATGCATACCTGTATTCAGGAGTACCTTCCCAAAGATGAGGTTTATCAGGCAGATAAGCTGAAGAATACAAAGGATTAGATAATTTTCTAATAAAATTGTTATTTGCCCACCAAAAGTTTCCTAGACTTTCAGACTTAACAGTGACTATGTCATGTTCTGGGATTTTTTGAATACAACGTTGCCAACAGGTAATCATAAAGTGTTGCAGATATCGCCGCCAATCATGCATAGTAGGAACATTTATTCTAGTAATTCCTTTGCTATGCATATATAAAACAGCTCCATCATTGTTTAAACAATGGTTATATAAATGTACTAGAGTTTGACCTTCATGTATATTCGGCTCTGAATGGTCTCGAATATCTATAACTCGAGCAAATGGATATCTATCATTTATATATTCTAAAACTACGTCTTGATATGTTCGTCCTATAAACTCTAAATGATGGTATT
>Ga0208379_1000023_pt1 | contig 71643 bp, 60 predicted proteins | sample CryBogCBE02Aug07_FD_184559 | JGI IMG/M metagenome (GOLD analysis project Ga0208379, IMG submission 184559) | Freshwater microbial communities from Crystal Bog, Wisconsin, USA - CBE02Aug07 (SPAdes) | ecosystem: Environmental > Aquatic > Freshwater > Lake | place: Crystal Bog, Wisconsin, USA... | reverse complement strand
ACATCACCTCTACAATTGTTGATTCCAACAATAACATTGTACCATGGTTACAACCCTATAACGGAACTGCCAACTGGAACGCTGCAAACTTCGCCGTTCTCGGTGCTTTATCAACTCCTGGTGCCGCTGTTATCCGTGATATGGGACGCAACATCTACATCCCTGATCCTAACATTAACACTGCCGTCGGTGGAACATCTACTGTTCTCCGCAGCGTTCAAATCGTAGTTCCTGGATCAAACGGTTACTACGGTACAGGTGACTCTGCCGCCTGCATTGCCGGCTCCGACAGTGACTTCTTCGGTGGTTATATCCGCGTTGGTGGACAAACCTATGGTGGTGGTACAGGTGTCCCAACTGCCGTCGCACGTATCAACTAAACACTTTCTCATTATACTCTGTATATTTTGATAATTTTTCGCATAAAACTTTTCAAAATAAATATTCTGTTTTTATTATAGAAGTATGTCGGTTGTTAATACAGTAGCCGCTAAAAAATGGGCCGCAACACTAGACGATTACAAAAAGAAAGGATATATTGTTTTAGCAGCAGTTCTTACTTTCGGTATTAGTTATTACTATTACAATGTTTTGAACCGTCCTGTAGCCAGTGTTCTCTTCTTCATCGGTGGAGGAGTCATATTCTTCTACTACTGGGTTAAATGGTTTCTAACTCAGCAACTTCCGGACCCAGACTTTAATCCTGCTGCTCTCGCATGTCCCGACTATCTTTCTGTAGTTCCTAACGATAGCGGGCTCTACACACCAACCAGCCCTACTCAATACTTTTGTGTAGATTATGTCGGTGTTAGTCGTAACGGCGGACTCAAGAAAATGAACCCCGCCGATGTTGCTACAAACATCAATAATCCTGCCTACACTTTCTCGATTGATCCTGCTGTAGACTTCGTTAGTGCCGCTTCTAAAGGCGCATTCATGAATCGTCTTGTAGCAGCCGGTCTCTCTTACAATTCAGTTGGTGATAGTTCTCTACCTACACAGGATAGTAATAGTAATAATTCACCAGCATTTTCTGGATAAACTAAATCCAAATATCTAAATAGAGATGTCTGTACCATCGACTATTGCTGCTGCTAAATGGCAACAAACTATTAATGATTACAAAAAGAAGGGCTTTTGGGTAGTAGGCCTTCTTTTGGTAGGTTTTATATCATACTTTTATTACACTTTTTTACATAAGGAAGTTGCCGGTGTTCTCTGGTTTGTAGGAGGCTTCATTATCCTTTATTACTATTGGGTGAAATGGTTCGTTATTCCACAGCTTCCTGATCCAGACTTCAATCCCTCCTCTCTAGCATGTCCCGACTATCTTTCGGTAGTTCCTAACGACAGCGGACTCTACACACCAACCAGTCCTACTCAATACTTCTGCGTAGATTACATCGGAGTCAGCCGTAACGGTGGATTGAAAAAGACTCGGCCTGAAGATTTAGCACAAGATATTAACGACCCTGCCTACACCTTCTCAATCGATCCTACCGTCGACTTTGTTGACTCTAATTCGAAGAATGCGTTCTTACAACGTCTTTTGAATGCTGGACTCTCTTACAATTCGGTAGGTGATAGTTCTTATCCTAATTTGGATATGGTCGGTTCCGCTCTTCCATCATACGGTAACAGCGATGTTGTGCCTTCAATACCTGGCGGTTTGATTTCTATGAGCGGTACTACCGGCTCCACATGAGGCAACTCCGATGATACATATTATAGAGGATTAGCCACTCAGACACCTGGTGGCCAATTATTTATTGACCCTACTACTAATCTTGCTGTAGGATTCGCTCCTCCAAAAGGTGTCGCTGGTTCTGGTGGATGTTCTCCTAATACTACCGATGCTATCTATAAACAATGTTCTGCTGCTTTGAGCGCTTTATAAGCAGGACTATAATCTAAAGACTCTCGTCACCTAGATATGTAAATGGCGATGATTCATACAAGCCTTTTTAGCCAAATCATCGATTGGGCAAAAAAGCCTGCTCCGCGCAATCCTTCCTCGCTCTTTTTATACGGACCGCCAGGTATCGGTAAAACAACCTTGGCAAGGCTGGCCCTCGAACAAGCCGGTTATCGTGTAGTGGAATGGAACGCATCTCAACACCGTCATAAGGCGGCCGTTGAAGAATCACTCATTCCGCTTCTACGTAGTTGTAATGTGGCCGACTTTTTCCGACCCGAAGGGCCACGTAATCTCGGCATAATTCTTGACGAAATCGACGGAATGTCGGTCGGTGATAAAGGCGGTCTATCAGAATTGGTGAAAATCTTGAAAGAGTACAACGGACACAATGCGATTGTTTGTATTTCCAACGAATGGATGGAGAAGAAATTCCAGCCTTTTTTGAAACTTTGTAAAACGTTCCAAATCTCCGCCCCTTCGCCAGAAGATGTATATGCCCTTATTCGCACTCAATTTGATACGGTCCCTAAAAACTGCGATTTGATGAAGTTGGCGACCGATTTGCTCGCCGTCCATTCCGGTGACTTACGTAAAATCTTACAATCGGTACGCGAAGTGAAAACGGATATGGTGAACGGCACAATCTCTGTCAGCGATGTTAAAAGTACGATTGAAGTAGGATTGGCTGATGCCAAAGCACTCGGCTCTAATCGTATTCGCCGCTCTGAGACTATTAAATCGGCTGTCGGCCAATTGCTACGTGGCAGCCTTGATATGTCGGTTGAAGTTCCGCTCAACAATAACGATCTCAATCTCGCCGGTCTCCATTTACACGAATCGCTCCCAACATGGATCTGCCGTTTCGTCGGTAACAACGAACGCGGATACGAAATTTACAAATCTGTATTTCAAACAATATTGGCATCAGACCGATTGGATTACTATACTTTCTTTTTCCAGCATTGGACGCTGTTTCCGCTCACTTACCAGGCGAAACTACAGGGCGTAAATCAAATGTTATTCGGTCAATACGCTGTCAATGATACGGCGACCGCCGTCTGGAAAGATGACGATATGGAATATACCGCTGTGCTTTCCAAACAATCTATGTTATATAACCAATTCCGCTATTTATGCGAAATGCGTGATGCATTCGTTGAAGCGAATCCCATTTTCGACGGTGGTTTCGATTCTACCTTTTGGAAGGCGAATCTATTCATCGTGGCCGCTAAAGCGGAATTAGAACGAAAGGGGTGCCCTGGTCACGGTAAAAAGATCGGTGCTCCCGTTTGGGAAAATACAGAATTCTGGCGCGGCATGTTGCCACGCTGGTTCCCCTCCGTTGACCCTAACCGATTCATGCGTCTCATACAGGCACTTGATATTCCAAAACCGCTCCCTTTTCCTGCCTAGGAAAAAATTGAAACCGGTAAAAAACTATTCCAAACTATTGGGCCTAGCCTAAAAAATCATATTAGCAAATACTATTATATTTCCTACTTTTCATTCCATTCCTCCTTTCCAACATGCCCAATAACAATTACAATCCTACAACCGAATACCAACTTACTCCAAATTGGAATACCCGCAGAGGTGAAATACTTGATGGAACAAGACGTTCGCCTACTGCCTCTGTATCTTGGGATATAGGTAGCAAACATCATGTTCATGATGAAGGAATTCCATATTCCATTATGAAATTCTTAAATCAACAGCCTAGTCGTAAAGCTAATGTTGCCGATATAATGAAATCTCTAAATATGTCGCGTGAGATTGCTGAACAACAACTCCGTGAATTAAGTAAACAAGAAATTGTCGTAATGTTATAATTGCACTGATTAAAAAACCAAAATACAAAAAAAACAAAAAAACCAAAAAACACAAAAAAATACAAAAAACCCACAAAAAAACACAAAAAATGAATATTTAATGTTTTTCCATTCGGTTTGATACAAACATTCAATATGTTTCTAGCAAACGTAGCCGCTTTCACTCTGGTTGTTGTCGGTGCCGTTATGATGGCTATCGGCATTCATGGCGAATTCAAAAACGACGATATAGCGATTCTCTCCATCGGTTATCTACTCATGCTATTAGGCATAGTTCATCTTGGCGATCCAACTCATAATTAATCGAATTAGTCGGTTTCTGTGCGTCGTTTTTTGACTTTACGTGTCTGAGTTTTTGATTCAGTCTTGGGCTGTCGAACAAAGGTTAAGTCGTAAATACCACGGGCTGGCTTATAAACCTGCTTAAAATATGTTGGAAATGCGTGTAAAAGTTCGTCTGTATGCTTCTTTGTATCGGCTTTACGTGTAGGATTATCTAAACCGCCCGGTGCGAAATAGGTTGTCTTCGGGGCGATGTAGTTTAGACGGACTACTACTCCATCCTTCTGCCAATAGCGAATTGTGCGTTCCTTATCCTCTTGCGTATCTGAATATTTCAAGCGATATACTGGGTTTTTTGTATTACGTATTCCAAAAAATGCCCCAATGATGTACTTCAGATTCGTAGTGACCTTATCGGTCATATAGAAAGGGTTCGCGGTTGGATAGATTCCCCATAAATTGGCTCCGTGCTCATTCATAAGTTTGAAACCTTCATTAATAACTCCTTTCACATCTTTAACATCTACGACATGATCTCCCTTTAATCGTTTCAAACCAGCAATATCATCGTCCAAAAACATAATTAGCTTATTCTTAGGATAATAGTCAATGATAAATTGACGCTGATTGATGAGTCCACGTTTTCCAACAACGATTTTAGCCATGTCCGGTTTTATGAGAGCGCGATATTTGGCCTCTTCGTCTTTTGGATCATCCGATACAAATACGGTAATCTTTGATGCCGGTACGCCACCTGCTAAAAGTGTATGTAGAGACTTCTTAACAACGCCCTCAGGACGTTTGTAAGAAGGAATAGCGACTACCCAGTCCATTCTACCAGGTGCGGTTAAAATAAAATCGCCGGCTCGAGTATAAGACAAATGGCCAACCCACACCATTCTCCTCATTCTGGACGTTTCAACCGCAAGACCCGCGCCCACCGACGCAACCTCGCCTCCAAGCAACCACGCAACACCCGTGGTCGCTTCGCTAAGAAGGCCCGCAGCACCCGTCGCAGCTCTCGTCGCAGCACTCGTCGCGCACGACGCAGCTAAACTAATGACGCTTAATCTTATGCGTTTTTCGCCACTTCTCTATCCTTTTTTCTAATCGTTCCGCATCATACATACTTGCGCCTTGGCATTTCTTAACGATGCCTTCACGCAAATATGAAACCAAACTCAGACGCATACTAGTCTCATCGGCAGGGATCATAGGCGAATTACCGTGTAATTGATGTACGTCCATCGCCAAGAAGTCTCCCTGACGGCAATCCACTGCGCATCCATACTGAGGAAACCCGGTATAGGCACCCTTGTACGGCGAACCGCTCTCTAACACGACTAAATTGCCAAATCCTTCCGGCCAGTCACCCGAATCGGTATGGGCCGCAGTTCTAAAATTCAAGTTCGTAGTAATAGTGGAGAATGCGGTACCTTTGATATGAAATGGTGTCGATTTAGCGGCTTTTAACTGATTCGCATGCTCTTTCGGACATAATCGCTTATACTGCTCGTCAATCTCCTTGATGATAGGCACTACCTGTTCCCATTTCTCGGGATGCTTCAAATTGAATGAAGTGAGACGACACTGACTAGGAGCACGTATTCCCGATTGCTTAAATGTCGCTTTTTGACTTACCGACCATTTATCAAAATATCCAATAATATTCGACATAACCGGTTTTTTACTACCCGTATCGGTCCCCTTTGCCGATCCACTAGCGATACCGCGATCGGTTGTTGAACGCTTAGCGAAATCTTTGAGTGCTTCATATGCCTGTTCCGACTTCTGTTCGCTCAACACATTCTTACGAAATCGCAAGAGCAGTTGACCGTCTTCAGTATATACATCCGCATCATCCTTCAGAACAACGGGGAAATCGCTCTCTTTCATAAAAGTACGGATTTTGCCTTTTGTTTCATCGTCTGATAGTATCTTTTTAACTTTATAAACCGGTACTTTGCCCGACTTATCAATAGATATTATTGGACTTTTCATCCCTCTGCTAGGGAATCAGATTTAGTTTTCGTTTTCGTGAATCAAATAAACGACTTCAAGAGGCGATGTTCGTCCCAAACGATTCGCACGACCAATTATCTGGCTCTCTAATTCGGCCGACATACGATGAAATAACACTACATGTGTTGCCGATTCAATATTCAATCCAGCACCCATATTGCGTGCATTAAGAAAAAGCACATTATGTTTGCCAGCTCTGAACTCTCTTAAAAGTTTTGAAATACGCGCTTGCGAACCATTCAACATCGCATATTTAATACTTTCTTCATCCAACATTTGTTCCAGTTTAGTAAAACTAGCATCATACGAACTGAACATCAGCACTCGTGCTGTCGGATTCTCCTTCATAAACTTCACGAAACTATCGTTCTTGTTGAGTAACTTTGCTACTGGTTGCTGTGCTTGTTGCTGATTTTGAGTCGATGATTCGCCAACTACCTTTACCTCCTTAATATCTTCAATACGTGCGCGGCAAAGAGGACAAGTGGCAACCCGCTTGAGTGACTCGCATAAACAGGAAAAACAGAACAATTGTTGACAACATGGTGTCACAGCGGGTGTAACCAAATCGCAATAACAGATTGGACAGGTCTGCTCCTTCGAACGCTTCAATCGTTCTTGAATTGCGGTGATACGACTTTCGATAGAGGCTATTTTCTGTTCTTGTGCCTCTATTGCCTTAATCTTGATCGCTTCCGTTGAATATTCCAACGTTCTCTTATATTCATATGTGGCACGAGCGTTATGAAGTTCTTTTTGTAAAGTTGCTGTCACAGCATCCGTAATCTCCGCCTCCGTATATGAGTTCATTCCGATACTCTCAAGTGCTCCAGCAACATCACCTGCGTTCAATCGTTCCATCATGTCACGTGAAATAAAGCTATCTAACACACGAATATTCGCTGGTGTAGCACAAACTATTCGCCGTGACGTGATATTTGGTGACGCAAAACTCGTTCTAATATAATCATCCGATGAATGGATAATTAAACGTGAACTCTGTGATACGGCCGCATTCAGTGCCATCGTTGAATGATTTGCTGAAATACCACACATACGACGTACAATATTCATATGGCGACAACCAGGTATTTGTAGAAAATTATTATTCTGAAGTTTTTTAACTCGGTCAATAACTGTTTGAGGAGTATCATCAAGCGGCGTATATGCACTTGAAACATTAAAATAGGCTCCACCCGCAAAAACTAAATTGAGCCAACTTGCCGAAATAAACCAATAAAATAGCCCATTCAAATCGTCCCAATCGGTAGCGATCGCAATACTATCCGCTTCATCAATAAATACGCGTTTCCAGAGAATGTTTTGAGGTCGATAGGCGGTTCTAAATGTTCCCCACATAGTTGAAGAGATAAAAAGTGCATCGTATTGTTCTAGCATTTCTAACAAATTGCTCTGTTCGCAATCTTTTCTCTTTTTAATAAAATGGCATTTGAGAGTTGTATCATTGGTCACATACTGCTCCCACTGTCCCATTAAGGCATGTGGTACTACAAAAAGTACCGTATTAATCAACTTCAATTTATTTCCAGAGGAGGTCGTCGTCTGGTCACGCATACGCATTAGTCCTACGTCACGTCCGTCGTGAAGTATTGAACTACCGCGAGTAATATATTCATTATAATACGATGATGGTGCTGGCATTTTAACAAGTGATAGGGCAGTCAACGATTTACCTGAACCGACACGATCACCTAAAATACCATAAGAGGTGTACAATGTTCCACCCACCGGTTCGCCCGTCACACCGCCCACTTCCAAACCTTCCGTTTTAGCCGCTTCTAAACGTATAGCAGCGGCCAATGCCGATTGTTGATGTTGGAGAAGTGGAGTTTTAATCCATTCTGGCGTGACCGCCTTGGCGGAGTTATCCGTCAATTCCTGGTTGTATAGTGCCTCAAAAAAGGACCATAATTTTCGGCGTGACACTAGAGACATTAGTTCTAAGTGGAGTTTCTGTTAGTCGTGTTTAGGCCCTATACACTGTGATGTTGGGTTGGGCCTAAATGATTGTGAGTTATAATCAATTAAAATGACGACCGTCACTAACGTATGGCCTGGCAAACTCCCAAAGTCTGCTAACAAACCTTTTGTAAGCATACTCACACCCACCTACAATCGTCGTAAATTCATTCCTTTCTTAATCAAATGTATCAAAGATCAAACATATCCAAAAGAACGTATGGAATGGGTCGTATTCGATGACGGAACCGATCTCATAGAAGATTTGTTGAAAGAGGAAATGACCGCCATGAACATCCAATACATTAAATCGGATAAAAAACTCACAATCGGCGCAAAACGTAATCGGCTACACGATGCCGCCCGTGGTGAAGTGCTCGTCTGTATGGACGATGACGATTACTATCCGCCTGAACGTGTCGCTCATGCCGTCATGATTCTCGCGGCTCGCAAAACTCAAATCGTCGGCTCCACACGCAATCAGGTCTTCTTTCCAGATGACGGTAGTATTTGGGAAACCGGTCCATACGGACAGAATCACGGCACCTTCGGTACCATGGCTTTTACCAAAGCGTACGCTGTTGCGAATCGTTGCGATGAATCACGTGCCTACGCAGAAGAGGTGGAGTTTACAAATAAATATTCAGTTCCGCTCGCCCAACTCGATCCGCTCAAAGTGATGTTAGTAATCGCTCATGATGGTAATACTTACAACAAAGGTAAGCTTCGCGTACCAGAAAATCAGTTTATTCGTAAAACCAGTCTCACCCTTAAGAACTACATTCGGAATAAAGATATAAGAGACTTTTATGCATCCCTCAAACTCTAGTCTCTCTTCTAATTAGGAATGGCTTCTCTGTTTGAAGATGTGCCCGGTATGTTTTCCAACTTTGCGTCCAATACTGCCGACAAAGCGGCAAAGGCAACACAAAGTGTTGCCAGCATTGGTCCCAAAAATCTTCTTCTCTACGGGCTTCTAGTATTAGCGGTCATCGTAATCTATCTGATGCTCACCGGTTTCAAACCTCCAAGTTTTGACTCTCTCGACTTCCGTTCTAAGAAAAGCAAGGCGATGGATAACGCTCATACATTTTGGAAGTCTGGTTCTACCGGAATCGGCAGCAACTTACGTATAACTGACGATCTTCTTCCTGCCGATATGAATAATAGATATACCTACCATTTTGATTTACTTTTGACGAATAGTCGTAATGTATCGAATGTCGCCGGTCCATATCGTCATATCTTCCATCGCGGCAGCAGTGAACTTTATACCGATAATATTGTATCAGCAATAACCGGACCAGCACAACAGTTTCCATCATTCGGCCTACCAAAGCGTCTCAATCCCGGTGTGTTTTTAGATCCTAACACAAACGATATTATCATCTTTGTTGATACCAAATCAAAAACCGGCGATGTTTATCGCGAATCGGCTCGTATTGCCGATGTTCCATTAGATAAACCACTCCGTCTCTCCATCACAGTCAGCAATAAAGTACTTGAAGTAAATCTTAATTGTAAGCTCGAATTGACTAAAGTTTTAGCAGGCGAACCCAAGCCGGTAGAAAACATCCTTTACGGTCTCTGCGGACAAGGTGCCGCCGAAGCAGCCGTTCAGAATCTCATAGTATGGCCATTCGCACTTCCTAGCGACACGCTTTTAGAGTTCTGTCCTATGCCTGTTCCCGCATTTACCGCGCCAAACCTACAAGGTGTCCAGTGCGGTTCAAAAACCGATAGTGCTCTTATGCCTCCAACAAGTGATGGAAAGAGCAGCGGAATGACGCCTGACCAGTGGCTGAAAAACACATTATAACGTTAAAACATACTTACAGTATAAGAAGAATGAATCAGCGATTTATATTTCTTATAGCAGTCATCTTAGTTGTTGTTATCGGAATATTATACATCGTATATTTCATGCCAAAATCGGACGAAACGACAGTACTCGGTCCATTCGTTCTCCACGGTACTCCTTCCGAAAGCGAAGGTGTGGTTGGCGGTTCATCGCTTACTGCGGTTCTAACACAGGCACAACTCTCCCAGTCTTTGAAAAGCAACTTCACTTTCAGCTACTTCTTCTATATGGACAAAATCAATATGGAGCGAATACCATTTGCCGGACCAGAAGGAGAGTTCCGATTCAAACCGCTCGTCAAACTCATCGGTTTCGGTGAAATGGTGCTAAACCCCGTACATCAAAATGCTCTCCTCCGTCTTACTCCGCTTGTACCAATAATGATGAACGGCAAATTCAACCCTCCTCCATCGGTCCAAATTGATAATGTATTAAATTCCCGATGGAATCAGATCACTATCGCAGTTGAAGGTCGCTCAATAGATATTTACTTGAACGGCAATCATGCTACATCTCTTATACTTGAAAATCTCACTTGGACCAATCCTACCGGCGTACTCCTCGAAACTTCTCCGGATTTTTGGGGACAAGCCGGTATGATACAAGCATGGCCTCGTCGTTTAACGCAGAGAGAGATAATGGAAAATTATAAACGTGTAACCGATTTACGTGGTAAGCCAAATATCCCGGATAAAGGACCAACTTTCAAAAGTATCTGGCACGAACTATATAAATTGATGTGCCACGCAGGATTTTGCCCGAATAATGGAAAAGGTATGCGTAAAGGCATTGGCGGAATTGGAGGTACTCCCCAGATGAATGGACTCGATTATGTAGATTACGAATACGCCTAAGATAAAGTTTTTAACACTCTAGTTTAGAAGAACTATGAACGCCGCTAAGCAGTTTTATGCTCAGAATTCTGGTCTCGTCCAAAATGTTATCTACATACTCGCACTCTTGCTTGTATTGAATTTGGTATACACCTATTTGACTGCCGGTTCTGATATTGAACGATATGTCATTCAAATTAATATGGCCAACGGAGTCTACGGAGTTCCAGGTAACGCCTCCTCCGCTTTAGTTCCAGCCGGCTCAAATCTTGCCACAAAAACACAATTCCTTCTCAACTACGATGACAGTATCACCGATCCAGGTTTTATTCCTAATCCTCTCATTCGTATCACCGAAGGTGCCGACTTCAGTATCAGTTGGTGGATGTACATCAGTACCTGGGACAACGCCAAGATGGGAGTTATCAAACCAATCATCACCATCTCTGATGATACTCTCAGCACCACTGGAAACAGCAACGCCGCCTACATCATGGTTGCCTTCCTTTACCCATCAACCAATATGTTAGGTATCCGTTTCCACACACGTGGTGTTGATGCCAACGAACTCACCTGGATGCAGAACTTCTTGACCAACGCTACTAGTGCCGCTACCGCCCAACAGACCCTCACTACCGCTGCCGGTATACCAGTATGCGATATAAATGACATTGATATGCAGCGTTGGTTGAACATCACCTGCGTTGTCAGTGGACGTGTTCTCGACGTCTATTACGACGGTAAGTTGAACCGCTCTTGCGTTCTTCCGGGCAACGTCGTCGGTACACCAGCAGGTTCCGGCAAACAATACATCAATTCCTCAATTGGCGGTGGTTTCAACGGTTTCCTCAACGGTGTATTCTTCTCCGCTTCCGCACTCACCCCGGACCGAATCTACGGTCTCTACCAATCCGGTCCACAGGGTACTACAAGCATTATTCGCGCCCTCTTCAGCAAACTCGGTATCAATCTCAACTACAACGGTACTGGAAACTGGGCCAACTACTTGTAAACTAAACGTTTTCGCTCAATATACATCATTGTATATTCTTTCTCCATTTATAAAACCGATTATAAATAGAGGAAAATGGAATCAGTTACCGGCTTTTTAGCAGGCGAAGGTTTAGCACCACAGCTTCTCATTGTTTTTTTAACAATGTTAGCACTCCAAGTCGTAATGCTTATGTTTGAACAAGTCAACGCTTTCTTGTCTAAATTGGACAGACAGGCAGTTGTTCTTTTTGATAATACAACAACCACATCTGTAAGTATTCCCCAGGGTCCTAACACAGGATTACCAATCTTATACAACAGTCGTGATGAACAGGTCGGCTCCGCCTTCTCGTACTCAATGTTCGTATTCATCCATCCCGATACATTCGATAAAACACCTAACGCCGCCACCGCTGATCAGTGCGGCAATATGCTTCCACCACCCGGTCAAGCACAAGGTTTCTCACAAACCAAACTCAAACATATCTTCCACAAGGGTAGCGACAGCGGTTTCCCCAACTTAGCACCAGCCGTCTTTGTAGAAAGCGACAAAAACACCCTCCGCATCTACATGAATACTATTGATGCCTGGGATAACTACGTCAGCGTACCAAATGTACCAGTCGCCAAATGGTTCCATCTTGTTATCGTTCTCAAGGGTGTAAATCTCGACGTCTACGTCAATGGTAACATCGCAGTTCGTATGAAACTCGCTACTGTACCACGACTCAACTTCGGACCACTCTACGTAATGAAAAACATGTACTTCCCTGACAAGAGTGGTTACGACAAGGCTCTCTTTGCCGATTATACAGTAGTTGGACCAATGAAGGGTATGGTAAGCCGTCTCAAGTACTTCTCATACGCACTCAACTACGCTCACATCGATTCCCTCTACCGCGAACGCGCCAACATGAACAGTATCGTTTCCCAGGCTTCTGAAACCAATGGTACTCAACCACCATACTTCTGGGACGACTGGTGGGTCAATAAATACTAAACTATCTGTACATGTTGAGTCCTGTTACGATGGTTCAACCACGCATAATATATGCGCATTGCTAACGCAATAAAGTCTAAACACAGAATCGGTCCGTAATTAATCAACAATGCCTCATTGTTATTTAATACAGAATAGGCGAACGCAAAAGAAGTTCCAACCAAAACTACCACTTTCTCAGGAACATTCCAAATATTCGCATTTTTGTTTTTATAATTCGCATAAAGCTCAGGAATGTAGCATACTATGTATAATATAGATGCTACATTCATTAGGTATTCGTAATCCATGACTCCTAACAAAAGAGTTGGAGTGTGATAAGGATTTCAATTTTGAGATTAACGAGCGAACTTGAGACCGCCCAAACCAGAACTCACTTCAAAGAAGTTCAGCGTTTCAACGAAAGTGTATAAGTTGTATGTATAGTTCGCTAAGTATGGAATAGGTGCGACGTCCACATCCATTTCAAAACGGTCAATACGACTCATATTAAGAGTGCCCGTTGGCTGTTCGACCGATGATCCGTTCAACGAAAAGCTGTAGGCACTGATTGGCCACATTTCGTATTGCGACGCTTCTCCTATAACATCAACGGCCGCTGCGTTACCTTTCATATAGCGGTATGGAACGTATTTTGTGAAATATTCGTTGTCTTCGCTATTGAACAACGGATTGCCGTTAACTGTAAAGAAGGTATTCAACAGAATGTCTCTTTGTATGCCCGCCAAGTTAATACCAGAACGACCGATTGGGGCGTTGATCGCACCTGGATACGGTGTCGGACTGTAATATGGCAAAACCGCTAACGAGCTTGCGTTTGTACAAGTAAAGTTAGGATAGGCCCAGTACGGTGCCGGAGTGACGAACGGTCGTTTAGCACCCAACGTATACATCCAGTTCGTCAAGTTCGTATTCTGGTTGCGGTAAGTGAGCGAATCACTTCGTCGCGCAAAGAAGACCAGCCTTGACGCCACATTATGAACATCCAACCTATACGTATTCCTTGACGTTATACCGTAGAACGTAAACCATTGAACCTGTCTCACGTTATATCGTAGGGTTCGGTTTGTGAACATAAGACGAACATCATCCTGTAAGAACGTATACGTCGCCTCTAGCGTTGCATTCAGCGGCCAACCATCCAAAAGCGGAATCGCACCAGAAATATCGGTCAAAAAGAACTTCATAGACCCGCTCAAATCGGTGCTTCCTCCGTACAAATTGGTCATATTGAGCGGAATATTGCCGTAGAGTTTTTGATTCCAAATCTGTGTATATAAGTCGGTAGAGGTTCCGTCTGGTAAATAGTTTGGTGCGAGTGTCTGGACTCCTGGGCGTACTCGTGCTCCTGACAAATCAAGAATAGTGTATAAGTCGCGAATAGGGCGCATCTGAATTGTGATTTCGCAATCGTGGTATTGAAGGCCGACTAATGGAAGAGAATTGGCAGTGAAATCGCTGAACCAGAGACCCAGCGGGACACGAATTATACGGCCAGGAATGGAAGGGGAGTTATTCTGATTCGGAAATGGATTGTAGTTGGTGCCACGCCATGCTATAACGTTCGGATAACCTTGGCCTAATGGGACGCTTGGATCGGCGTAAACACCCGCTGCGGGGTCAAAACATTCCGGTACGTCTCCAATCATCACACGCCATTTATTATACGTATCACTATCGTAATCTAACATGGCGCGTGCGGAAATCCAATCACTATTAAATTGTTGAATCTGTTGACCACCAACAGTAAATGTTACCGTTTCAATCATACGAACACCGATTTGTCTGACCCAGGCGAATTCATACACACGGTCAATGGTGGTCTCCTGGTTACCGTTTGCATCCAAAATGGGATTGCCGTTTTGGTCTACTGCCGGTCTCAAGTACGCTTTACTAAAAATATCGGGTAATTCAAATCGCAATACTAAATCACTCAACAAATCACCCTGCCGAGGAATTTTTGCTTTCAACAGGATCGGTGCATCGGTGAGCAGTAAATTTGGTCCATCTACTGTAACTTGAATTGGTTCCTGGGAGAAATGTGTATAACGCTCAAACGACTTATAGAAATTCGTCGTCTGCGGATTTCCATTCAAAATAATATTTTCGTTTCCGTAACAGACCAATGATAGTAAGCCGCCCGGCATATCTAATCGGGTAAGGATAATTCCTAAGCACTAAAAGACGCACGCTAGTTTAGAGGCTATATGTCTGCCAATATTAATCCTAATTCTCTTTTCACGGGTACCGACGTTGTCCCTACATATTCTTCTTTTACTCTGCTCGGTGTAGTGATCGTGGTTATTATTTTAGTTGTCGGGGCGGTCGTCGCTTATCATCACTACCAACTTCATGAAAGCCCATGGTGGGACCAACGGGCTAAAGCGAACTCATTCATATGGGACTGGTTAGACCGCTTTCGTGATTCGCCCTCCCTTGGTTCGCTTGGTAACTTGAACGATGTACCAAGTCCGGTTCAGTTATCCGCTCCTCCGCCACCACCGTCTCCCACTCCCATGGCTAGTCCATCGCCACCACCGGTCGCCTGGTGTTTCATCGGTGAAGACTTGACCGGCCGATATTGTGTAAAAGTTCCATCCGCTGCCTCCTGTGACCGCACACGTGTCTTCAACTCCCAACAAGATTGCGAACTTCAGATGGGTAACGCTATGCCCGCCGGTGTCGTTTCGCCACACGATGGACGTGTTATGAGTCCACTCAGTGGTGCTCTTTTAGCGCCATAATCTGCGTCGTTGGTAATAAATAACATTAGGCGGAAACAATAGGGAATGAACTGGCTTCTAGGCCATGAAGAGAATGTTTTGATAAAACAACTCAAAAACACTATCAATTATCAACTTCATAAAGCGACATATAATCCCGATGCTGAGGAGTTTGCTAAGCAGCAGCAGGAGCAAGCAAAGGAGGAACCAGCCGAAGAGATCGCTGTTCCTGAAGTTCCTAAACCTGCTTTGCCTACGGTTGATTTGAGTGGTGCTCCTCCTGAGCCCGAAGATATGAACAAGTTCAGTGTCAATCGTCTGTTCAAACGTGCCGCCGATGTAACTCTTAAAATTGTTAAAGTTTTCGTATTGATCGCACTTATCTTATTCGGCGCATCGTTAGCAACAAATCTAAACGTATATCGTGATTTGCCATATCGTATATTTTACGCAATTTATGGTGGTGTCTTCTTCTTTGTTGTTATACCATATGTACTATTATGGCGTTGGGCATATCAGGGCAAACGACCCAAATTCTACGGACTTTTACCAATCATCGATTTCGAATTAACCAATCCAATACTAGCAACTCTCTTCACTTGGATGACTTTTCAACCAGATGATGAAATGTATGCGCTAGACGGCTGTAATTAATATTTGCCGTTCAAAAAATGTTTATAAGCGTAATAACCGGCCGCACCTAACCCAATCCCTGCTACCAAAAATAGCAACGATTGTGTATTTGGCATCATTGAGGGTCTTTGGGCGTTGATTGCGTCGGTGAACGAAAATTTAGGAAGAACCGCCAATTCCGCAATTGAATATACAAACTCGCGCCATGAAATTGCCGGTTTTCCCAATTGAGTATTGATTGTATTATGTAAGTCAAAAAGCCAACGAATAAGTTTCTGTTTGTTTTCTACAGCATCTGTTACAGGAAAGTTTTTCAAATTATCTTTATAGTGTTCCTTACATATCGGACAAGGAATCATAAATTGAAGAGAATCGAAAAATGCGACCGCTGCTATCTGTTCATCTTTTGATGGAAAGGCGGGATACCCGATTGTAACAAGATGCATTGTTCGCCAGAAAATAGGTCCCCATACTGCTGGACCCATTCCAATTGGTGGAAACTCGTCCTGTTTTGGTGCAGGTGCGCCCTTCATATTCTCTGGAAGTTCTAACTTTGTTGGTTGGTCGTTGGACATACTCTACTATTTTAACGGATTCAGTTGAAGACTGAATGACGCAGTGATGTGGGTTTGAATATTTAAAAAAAGTTGGTGCTCCAATCTAATGGAGTGCTTAAACTGTGGTAAATACGGCCATACATTCCGGGACTGTACAGAACCGGTAATGTCATTTGGCATATGCGCAATAAAAATTATGGACGGAATCCCTCATTATCTCCTTGTGCGGCGAAGAGATTCGCTTTGTTATATGGAGTTTCTACGGGGCAAATACAAACTAGACCGACTGGAATACATTAAACTTCTGATCAACGGAATGACTGTCGAAGAGAGGGGACGATTGTTATTGAAACCGTTTGAAAAACTATGGTCCGATCTATGGAATGGTCAAAATACCCGACAGTTTCGTACAGAGTTTGAAAATGCTCGTCGCAACTTTGAAAATCTCAAAAATACCGGCGATTGCAACGGTAAGACTCTCGCGTCTTATATTGAAACCGCAACCGAGCATTTTACCGAAGCAGAATGGGGATTTCCTAAAGGTCGTCGAGCCTCAAAAGAAAAAGAGCATGATTGCGCATTACGAGAGTTCAAAGAGGAGACCGGTATTCAGTCTAAGTTTCTTACATTACTAGACGAACCGCCGCTTGTAGAAGAATATGTAGGTACCAATAATATTCCATATAAACAGACTTATTTCATATCATGCTGTAAACCTAACATAATCGCAACTATTCAGCCGAATAATCATATAATGAAACGAGAAATAGGCGATATTGGTTGGTTTAAGTTTGATGATGCGATGATACGTATTCGCCAGTCTAATGTTGAAAAACGTGCTTTGCTGACCGAGTTGAATCGTCGTATTCGTGAAGGTGATTTACGAGACAAATTGGCAAATGTATTAGAATGGGAAGTTTCCTGATGGGTTAAAAATTATGCGTTATTATTAGAATGGTTAATAACAGTCGTTTTAACAGTGCTCTACAAGAATTAAATGATGTTATACCTGTTATTAGGAAAAAGGCCAATAATTTGAATGCTAACGACCCGGATAAGAACTCGTGGAAGGCAGCCCTTAACTTTTTAGAAGAACATCGTACAATTATTGAAAAACATAGCAACACAAACTCCTCCCTTAACTATGTCAATCGTGTTAATACATTCGTCAAATCGCGTAAAAATCTAAATCGCGGTAATAACAACAACACCAAAAAGAATAAGGCCAACAATAACAAGGCCAACAATAACAGGGCTAACAACAACAAGGCTAACAACAACGTAAAGGCTAACAACAATAAAGCCAACAACAACGTAAAAGCCAACAACAACGTAAAGGCTAACAACAATAAAGCCAACAACAACGTAAAGGCTAACAACAATAAGGCCAACAATAATACTAAAAAGAATAACAAGGCCAATAACAAGGCCAATAACAAGGCCAATAACAAGGCCAATAATAAACTCAACAATAATACCAAGAAGAATAACGCAAACAATACAGTAAAGGTCAATCAACCGGCAGTTAACGAAGTGAAAGTCAACGAAGTGAAGGTCAACGAACCAAAAGCTAAGGATGATAAGAAGATTTTAAAAATCAACGAGCATGAAGCCTCATCATTTAATATTGTCCCTAAAAACACACATTTCATGTAACAAGCGTTCATGATGGTAATGATTAATTTCACATTAAAAACAGAGAGGATGGCAACTGACCAACCGCCTATTAGTCAAAACTTTGTCCAAAATGGAGAAACTTTTGAAGATTGGAAGTATGAAACAACACAAAGTTTAGAAACTTTTATTGATAAACTTAGTATAAACAATCCCAAATATAATCTTTTAATAAAAGAAGCATCTGACGTTTTAAAAGATCGTAAATTATCTCAAAGACACGATGAAGAATATGGTATATATCCCGATATATCTGATCCCAATTTCGCTGCTCGTTTAGCACGTAAAACGGAGTTCTACGGACTTCGTTCAAAGAGATATGAAGAAAATGAAGATCCGTGCCGTCTTACTGAGTTTTCTCCTACATCGATTCAACGACTTGTTAGCCGATTTTTACATCCCTTAACTCCTTACAATGGTATGCTGCTGTATCACGGTGTCGGTGTCGGTAAAACCTGCTCCGCAATAACCGTCGCAGAAACCTTTTTAGACGCGGCACCCGAAAAGGTTGTATATATCATAGCACCTCAAGCGATTGCCGATGGATTTCGTCGAACTATATTCGACATAAATCGTCTTGAGAGAATTGAAGACGACGTAGAGAGAAAACTAACCGGTGAAGAATGGAAGTCTCCTCAATGTACCGGTATGACGTATCCTCGTCTTCTTGATATGGCTAACAATAGAAATAAAGAAGAGATAGGAGCTGCCGTTGATAAACTCGTCAAAGAACGATATAAAATTATGGGATATCGTGCCTTTGCCAATTGGGTTGAAAAACAGTTGGCAAAAATTCCTAGACAAACATTGACGGCCAAAAAGGTTGAAGAAAGAGAAGAGGAGATTTTACGTAAACTTTTTGACGATCACTTGTTAATTGTTGACGAGGCACATAATCTTCGCGACGCAAGTGTAGCGGAAACTGATATTGAAATAACCGACGAACCGACTGAATCGGCTGAAGAAGATGCGTCGAAGCGCGATTACATTAGAATGTCTGATGCTGCCGAGGGAAAGAAACTTACGCCTATTTTGGATAAGATACTCAGATTATCACGTGGTCTTCGTCTCATGTTAATGACCGCAACACCTATGTATAACACGGCTCCTGAAATAGTTTTCTTACTCAATTTACTGTTATTAAATGATACTAAAGGTTCTAAAAAACTAGAAGTTTCTAAGATTTTTGATAATAATGGAAAACTCTTTGATTACAAACAAAAAGATTTGGTTAGTGCTATAAAACGTTATGTAAGTTATATGCGTGGTGAAAATCCTGTCACTTTTCCTCTTCGTCTCACTCCTGATGAATCTACAAAGAGTACCAATGAACTATTTGGATTAAAAGAAAACGGCAAATTAAACTATCCTCAATTCAGTCTCTCTCGTAAGGAGTTTAATAAAAAAGGTACTGGAATGGTCTCATTTGACAATAAAGACCATATTTTAATCATGAGAGCGTTACCATTGATTATTGACGAAGGTAATGGCACATTAATCGGTAATACTTTATATGAATATTTGCGTAATCATTCTACTAGTAAAGATGCTAGAACCGAAGATGTAAAACAATTCGACTTCATTCTTGATCGTACAATGCAAATGGGAAATATTATGTACGAAGATAAAACATTCGGTAGCGATGGTTGGGATAAACACTTTGATGTGGTTTTTACAGACCATCGTGGTATGAAATTAAAACAATTCAAATGGAAAGGCCCTGTTCCAATCGAATCAGTATTTGGTGATAATCTAAAAAACCATTCTCCAAAGATCGCATCAATCGTCGACAAAGTTATTGAAGGAACCGGTATCTCTTTTGTATATTCTCGATATGTTAAAGCAGGTGCTTTGCCTATCTCAATTGCGCTAGAAGTTAGAGGCTGGGTTCGTACTCTAGCCGATGGAACCACTTTACCTCTTCTAGTTAGCGATAAACCTCGAACAATTAAAAATAAATACGCCATTCTTACATCAGATGATACGATATCACCAAACTTTAATAGTTTATTACGTTATGTTACAACTTTTAGACTTAATGATAAAAAAGAAAAAGAAGGTTCTAAAGCGAAGGCTATTATCGGTTCTCAAGTCGCATCTGAAGGTCTCGATTTGAAATGTATAAGACAAATCCATTTACTTGATGGATGGTACCATTTGAATCGTATTGAACAGATTATTGGACGAGGAGTACGTTACTGCTCTCATAGAGATTTGCCAAAAGAAGAACGAAACTGCCTAATTTACCTTCATGCTATACGTATTAATGATTACGAAACCGCCGATTTATACGCTTATCGTATTGCGGCCAAAAAAGCGCAGCCTATCGGTTCTGTTAGCCGTTTATTAAAGCAATATTCATGGGATTGTATTCTTAATTATGAAGCTACAGTTCTTACTGGTCTTGGTAAGCAACCAACTAAGGATGCTTTTTATGAAAAAACTAAACTAATTAAAAATCAACCATTAGAAGATAAACCTTTTACAAGTGCTTGTGACTTTAAGGGAACTTTAAAACCTGGCTCAAACGAATATTATTGCGAACCATATAAATGCGGCGTTGAAATTAAACCAGGTGAAGAAGTTAAGAACAAAAGTACTGAAACGTTTGAAGACTTTCAAGAAGCTTTTCTTAATGCTAAAAAGAGTCTTATAAACGAATTCAAACAGAATAAAACTGTTATGAGTGTCACCGATGCTCTCACCTATTTCAAAGATATTGACGACGAGTCGTTCAGAACAATCGGACTTCGTGATGTCCTTGATAATACAAGAATAAAGCGCGTAGATGGAGTATACGGAACATTGAAACTTTTAAATAACTATATTGTATTTCAACCAGATAAGGTAACCGATTTACGCATACCAATGGCATTACGTTATGGCAGATTCTATGATAGATCACAAGGTTATATGCATTCAACTTATGAAAATCCAGGTGTAATACTAAAACCTATAGGTAAGGAGGAAAAACCAGTAGGTAAATATGCCGATGCGATTGAAAAACTCAAACAATGGGATGAAACAATTGTAGAAATGTTCAATAAAAAAACCGGCAAATTAACACCACGACCTCTTATTCCTGAATCTTTTAATACATCAGGATGGCGATGGGTATTACGTCACTTTAATCAAGAAGGAATCAGAAATGACGCTCGATTAATCGCATTAAGTTGGTATGCTGATAATTACTGGTCTAATGAAGAACTTTTTACAGTATTAAAAGAATGGATTGAACATCCTGATTTACACGTCGAAGATAGAAAATATTCAGAACTATTTACAAAAGGTCCAAAAAGCAATCGTATAGACTTATTCAGAGGTAGAATTAATGGTTTTTACATATACAATACATCTGTTGGAGAGAAAGGTATGCTTCAAACATATTGTAAAACTGGAAATGTAATCGATCAATGTACTTCCAATTTATTAGCCGATGTCAATTCGTTAATAGGTAATCCTATTGTTTTAGCAAAAGATGTTACGGGTAAAAGTGGCACCGCTGACTATTTTGGTTTCCTAGTATCCAAACAAAAAACTACTATATTCAAGAGTGCCGATAATACTAAACCAGGAAGTTTCAGAGGTGCCGAATGTGATAATACTAGTAATCTTGATAAACATATGGAACGTATTCGAGGTATTTATGGACTCTTTAAGGATTCTACCGATACAGATCTAAATGATATTAAACCATTTTTGTTGGAAGATAAATACAATGGAGCTAAAAATGAGAATGAACTACTTTTAAAGGAATTGAATCGTATGTTAGAATTATCTGATGAAAAATATGACTTCAGTGGTGATATTAAAGATATCATTAAAAAAATCAATGAAAATAAAGCGGCAAATCCAAAACGCTTAATTCGTACCTTGAAACAAAAGATTGTTAAGAAAGAGTTTGAAGATGAGAACCTGACTGCTAAACCAATATTTAACGACATAGAAGATTTATCGCATAATCAAACATGTCCTTACATCGAGTTTTTGTTCCGATATGCCGATATGAAGAATATTGATGACAAAAGATGGTTTTTGTCAGTTGTGGATTGCGCTCGCTCAGGAATAAAGATGACATAAAGGGTCATCACGGTCTAAAAATTGAATCTATATGGATTCATTAGGAGCATAAGTAAATGATGTATCACACTATTTACTCAGACGAACGTATTGCGCTAACACCTGAAGAACTTAACGATGTTCATAGTCGTGAAGATATAAACGGCAAACTTTTACAAAAACTTGTCGATTTACATTCTTCTAAATGTAATGCGAACGGTTATGTAAAACCCAATTCCATCGAGTTGGTAGCACGCTCTGCCGGTGCTGCCGAAAACGGTCGCTTCACCGGCAATTACGTCTACGATTGTAAAATGAAATACGATGTTCTCTATCCAAAAGGTGGCATGGTAATGAACGTCCAGGTTATTAAGGTAACTAAAATGGGTTTATATGCAGTATTTGAAGAAGCGATCCGCTTCCTCATTCCTCGTGATATCCACATCGGTAATAAAAGATTTGATAGTATTCGTGAAGGTGAAGTTATTAAAGTACGACTTGAACGTAGTGAAATCAAAGCTAACGGTGAATACATTACAGCCATAGGCAAAATTGTTGATGACGAAAACGACGATGGTGCCGGTGCCGGTGCTGGTGCCAGTTCCGAAGGTACTGGATATGTCGTTGATGATATAGTTGAAGTGACCGGCGAAGATTCTGCGTAAGAGTATTTTGATGAAACACGAGCGATATATTAACTAATGTCAGCAGAATCCGCACCTACCCGATTAACTCCTGAAGAGTACGAGCGACGCAAGGCCTTTCTTGAAAACCTGAAAACTCTAACAAAGACTGAGCATATTGAAATCGTGCGAATTTTACAGAAACATTCGGCCGAGTTTTCCGAAAATCTCAACGGCATCTTTTTTAACTGTAGCAACTTGCCACAGGTGGTCTTTGACGACCTCGAACTCTTCATTCAGTTCACCCAAACTAATCGTAAGAATCTCGCTGACCGCGAACTATATTTGAGCTCTTTAACCCGGACTGTGGGCGTCGTCGTCGAGGAAGGGCCTAAATGATTCGCTGCATAATAAACTTAAATGGTCCATTGGAACGAATTATCCGATTTTATAAAGTCTAATCCGTTTCAAACATACACTGTTAAGAGCGTGGAACTATCGGTTCCTGAGCGTAAAGGGGTTTCGCACTTCCCTATTCTTTGGGACGGCGTGCCAGATGCTAACGATACAAATGATCTTGTGCTCCCTGCTCCAGCTTCTGCTCCAGCTTCTGCTCCTGCTCCTGCTCCCGTAGTCAAACACACTATCCCTGTTGCCGCCCCTAAACAATTCAAATCGCTCGAACCGATGAAAATCATTATAGACCCCATAGTACTCGGTATTGAATTCAGCGATCCCTTATACGATGCGGCGACCAAAATGAGCAAACGGGAAATGGAAATCAAAGAGGCACAGTTATGTGAATCACGTATTGACGAATTATATAAATCGCAAGGTGGACGCTCACGCGGCTGGACCAAAGCGATGCTTGAAGCCGCCATTCGTCCTCGTTGCGCCTCAGGCGGCAATCTCTACGAACTCAAAGCGGCCAAATGCCTCTTTTTATGGCAGATGCTCTCCAACGATAAGGCGACATCGGGATTCCTAGACTTTCTCTGTGTCGCTAAACAAATACAGATCGCAGTATGGAATGAAGAAAAACGTACTGTAGTCGTATATCCCGCTGCCGATTATATCGGTGACGGTTACACCGGGCCACGTGCTCTATACAATGTCTCCAACTCCGGTCATATGCTCAAATCTGGTAGTGTTCGCACCGGAAAGGATCTCGTCACATTCGCTTCGAAATACTCATGGACACTCTTGCCACCCGCATCAGTCATCCATACCCTTGAAAAACTAACAATAAGTGATTTGGAAACCATAGGAAAGAAACTAGGAATGGCCGAAGTAACCGGGTCCAAAGTGGAACGCATTGCGGCCGTGGCGGGATTCAAACTAAAGTCCCGACTCGGGGTGGTCGGACCAGCGGTCTAGCAAGGGGCAAAGATAAAAAAGTTGATGGCCCCAAGAAAAAAGTATCAGCCTTAATAGAAGTATGTCCTTAGAACTCAAGTCTGCCGAATCTACCACGCTTGATATATTATGGAAAGCGTGGGAATCCGCTGCAGTTCCTACAGAGACCGAGATAGAAGCGACATTTAAGCGTCCTGGGGGACGCGATCTCGACTATACATCGTTTCTTAATATTATTAAGCACTTACGTAGTCTCGGTCTTGATGAAGAACAACAGGAACCTAAACTCAACATTATGGTCAGCGGAGGTCTTCGTATCACTATCACCGGTGAAGATCCTGTAACACGCTACTGTCGTACTAATAGTTTAGCTGATATACCATTCAACTGCATTATCAAAGATAAGAGACAGGCTACAGCCGACGGTCCATCCGATTTAGATTTACCAGAATACGGTGTTCGTATCAAACTTCGTCGTGAAATCCCTATTAACAAGGACGACCCACGACTCATTAACGCTCTCAATAGTTGGGATTCGCTACCCAAATCGTTTCGTTACATCCAACGTTTCTCTTTCATGTCATTAAACTGGAAAGGGCTCCAATTTGACGCCTCCTTTGTACGCGAAAACCGCAAAGATGCTCGTGGCAACTACATTCAATCAAAAACATTTGCCGGTGCCAATATCATCAATCAACCTACACATTTCGAGTTTGAAGTTGAAGCATTACATGGTGCTAACAAGAAAGCACTCATCTTCGGAATCGTATCAGTACTACGAGGTATTCAAAAGTCCTTTATTCTAACACGTGAATCGGTACGTCAATCCGTATTAGCATTGATGGAAGGACAAACCGGCGCAAAGAAGGGCTCATTTCCTGGTTCTCAACCGGTCACTCTTCGTAAAGAGCACATCGGATTAGAAAAAGAGACCGATATGCCTAATATTCGCTTTGAGGATTACAACGTTACTGACAAAGCTGATGGATTACGTTGCTTGCTCGTGGTAGCAAAAACGGGTCGTATCTATCTTGTTGACCGCTCCCTCAACGTATACGGAACCGACCGTTCTATGGGACCAGATAGTGAATGGGCCGGTGCGGTCCTTGACGGCGAATGGGTAACCAACGACGCTGCCGATGCGCCGATAAGTCGCTATTACGCATTTGATATCTTTAACGGCCGACGGGGCGAAGATGTCTCCGCACGTCCTTTCTTAGTACGCGGTACAGTTGAAGCGATTAGCCGATTGGCGGCATTAAACGAAGTAGTTACCGCTGTTACCAACGCCGAATATGTAGTAGCCAATATCCCAAAAGCAAATAGTCTCTCCATTCACATCAAAACTTTCCAAACACCTGCCGATCCAACCGTTAAAGGCGGCATCTTCGCTGAAGCGGCCTCTGTTCTTGACCGTCTTTCGAAAGACGCACCATATCACACCGACGGTCTCATCTTCACTCCTAACGCTTCTCCGCTCATTAAAAACATCAATACATGGGAATCGCAATTCAAATGGAAGCCCGCTTCACAAAACTCGGTCGATTTCCTCGTAAAAACGGAAAAAGATAAAAACAGCGAAGGAAATGAAACCAACGTTGATGCTATTAATACCAAACTTCGTGAAGATACAAATCAAATTGTTCGTTATAAAACGCTGCGATTATATGTCGGTTCCTCCTCAGATCCCGCTTTATTGAACCCTCGTAATACAATTCTCAATAAGGAACCCTATCCATCTTACCAAGAGAGCACTTACAAAGAATATAGACCAATATTATTCACACCTTATCCCGCCGACCCAATGGCCTCCGTATGCTATGTGGCTATAAATGCCGGTGCTACCGACGCCGCCGACGCCTCTCCCGCCTCTAACATACTAAAATCATTAAGCGATAGTATATACTGCGAAGAATCAAAAGACGAAATTACACATAATACTATCGTAGAAATGGTGTACAAACCTGAAGCACCCGCTGGATGGCGATGGGTACCGCTCCGCGTTCGTTGGGATAAAACGGAAGACTTCTCACGTGGAATCGTCGGTGGTACTCTCAATAGCGACAAGGTGGCAAACGATGTCTGGCTCTCCATACACGATCCCATAACCGAATATATGATTCGTAATGGCTCCGTTACTGATATGATTGAAGAGGGGGCCGAAACAGAATCGCTATCCACCCGTGCCTATTATCAACGTAAGGCACCTCAACGCGATCTCAACAAAATCCGTGGATTGAGTGAGTTCCATAATCGCTACATCAAAGACGAAATTCTATTATCCAAAGTGTTGGCCAAAGGAAGTTCTGTACTGGATATGTCGGTCGGTCAGGCCGGTGACATTCATAAATGGATGAACGCTCAAGTTGGCTGGGTTCTCGGCTGTGATATCGCTAAATCCGGCCTTGAAGATAACAAAAACGGAGCCTACAGCCGTTATCTCAAATATCTCATGCGTTCTAAGAAGGGCGCCGGTGTCCCACCAATGGTATTCGTTCAAGCCAACTCGGCCGTTCGCTACGCCGACGGTTCAGCCGGTATAACACCTGTCGACCGTTCAATGTTAAGAACATTATGGGGTGAAAGTGATCCTAATGCGCCACCATTCGTTGCCGATTTACGTGGTAAGGCGGCCAGTGGATTTGATGTAGCATCTCTCATGTTCTCACTCCATTACTTCTTTAGCGACCGTAATACATTAGACGGACTTTTACGAAATATCGCCGAATCTGTAAAGGTAGGTGGCTTCTTTGTCGGCTGCTGCTTTGACGGTGATGAAGTTGTAAAACTTCTCCAAGACGTGCCAACAAACGAAACCAAGCACGGAACTGAAGGAAAGTCTGATATTTGGACTATTACCAAACGTTACGATGATAAGTTGATGGTATTACCAGAGACCGATGAATCGCTTGGTCTCGGCATCGATGTTAACTTCATCAGTATCGGCGAAACCTATCGTGAATATCTTGTTTCGTTCGGTTATTTCAAAACCCGTATGGCCGAAATCGGAATGGAACTTCTAAATGCCACCGAATTGGGAATTATGGGATTAAATGCGTCAACAAATCTCTTCTCCGTTTCGCACGAAATGGCGAGAAAGGGCGGTCTCAATTATCAAATGAGTCAGGTTATTCGTACTTTTAGTTATCTCAATCGTTGGTTCATCTTCCGTCGTCGCTCAACTGCCAATACTTTGCCGGCTCCAGTTGAAACTAAAGTTGTAGAAGAAATCGCAGAAGAGACCGCATTAGCACCAGTTGAAGTTACAGCACCTTATATATCACCAGAAGGAGTGGCAACAACCGAAGCGATGAACGCTACCGTCTCTGCTCCTACTGAACAGCCTACTGAAGTTAAGGAGGAACCCATCGAACAAGAACCTGAAGTAGAAGATGAAGTTATTGAGACTTCGACAAAAACAGAGCCAACCACATCTGCACTTGAACTCGCGACTGGTCCCGCCTTATCATTCTACTACAAATCGCCCGCCAAAGACGACCTCAAACTCAAAGAGAAGAACTGGCGTCGCATCATCAGTAGTTTCGCCTTATTCATGTTCAAAGATCCAAAGAATCCATCAATCATTTATCCAAATCTTGAAGCAGTCATCGGCTCTCTCAAATATCAACTCGGTACTAACAAGCCTGAACTCGGTGCCCAAATCTTTAGTACCACCGGCAATATCTACCAAAAGTATTTGGAGGCTCGACGAGCACTCGGCGACTCCGCTAGCGAAGAGGACCTTGCCGGTCTTCGTGATGAACTCGGTATCAGTATGCGCGACGCACAAAAGCCCGCAGCCATCAAGAAAAGCGGGGCCACCTTTGATTCTAACAAATATGTTGAATCGGTATCGGCTGAGCTCGAACCATACATTAAACAGCGATACGACGAAGACAGCATGTTCCGAAAGATTTTGGATGCGGTCAAAGAACAACGGGTCCGATTGGTCGCCTATACCGCCACCGCCGATACCGAAATGACCGGTACAATTGAAAAGGACGGTACCGTAACCGGCTTGAACTTGCTCGGTCTCGCACTTATGAAACAAGTCGGCCTAAAATGAGATTGATTATGACTATTTAAGAAAGAGAACAATGGGTGATCCTGTATCTTACGAAGCGTTGCCAACCGCACCACCACAAGAATCTCATGTATTGACTCCCCGCCCGACTGTTGAGGTCATCGAATTGGACGAGCATCGTGCCAATTTGAAATGGACTACATATTGCGGTGGATTATTAGTAGGATTAGTACTCGGTATTGGCTTGCTGATTTATTTAAGTTCGCTGCCCGGCAGGAAGTAAAAATTGATTAGAATATGTTTTTATGCCGACTTGGTATAAAAAGATATGCCACAATCGATAACGGACGGAGCCCTTGCGTGGCAACGTCTCGCTGTAGTAAACAAGCACCCGCGCGATGAGCGCATAACATTTGATGAAGAGACACATAAGTACACAATCGATGGATCGCGTTACGATATTTCATGTACCGGCTTCGTCCATAGTTTCTTTGGTGATTTTGACGCCGACGAAATCATCAAGAAGATGATGCGAAGTCCTAAATGGAAACCTGGCGAAAAGTCTTACGATAAATACTCACAAATGACTCCTGATGAGATTAAAAATAAATGGAAGTCCGATGGCGACGAATCTAGTGATGCCGGTACCCGTATTCACTTAGACATTGAACATTATTATAACTCTGATCCAATCGGTAATATGGCCGCTGATGGTTGGGAAGCGAATCAAAGCACCGAATGGGGTTATTTCAAAAAATACGAACGTAAATGGCGTCTGCCCCAAGGATTCAAACCGTATCGCACCGAATGGTTAGTATTTAATGACGAAATTCGGCTCGCTGGCTCCATTGATATGGTCTACTCCAAACCTGATGGTACTTATGCTATTTACGATTGGAAACGCTCCAAGGAGATAAAGTTGGAGAATAAATATCAAAAAGGTCTCGGTCCACTTGCTCATCTTGACGATTGTAATTACTGGCATTATTCTCTTCAACTCAATAACTACCGTACGCTGTTACAGAAATTTTACGGCCTGGTGGTCAACGAGTTGGCTCTAGTTGTCCTACATCCTAACAAAAAGTCGTATCAGATTGTGCGGCTCAACTTGATGGATACGGAAGTGGATGCGATGTGGAATTTTCGTCGAGAACAGTTGGCTGCCATTGCTAACGGTTTGCCGCCCGCTGTATTAAAAGGCGGTCACGAAGAGGTTGAGGATGATAATATGGAGGAGACTCAAGAGGAGGAATGTCTGTTTGTCGCCGAATAGGGGACGAGCGCGTTAAACTTTTTTAATACATAAAATAGAGATGGAACTTTGGAAACTTCTTTTTATTCTACTGGTCGTATCGGCACTCGGTACCTTCGGTGTATTCGCTAAATGGCGTAATCAATTCATCGATGGACCATTTACTTTAAAGCGAAGTCATTTGAAGCACGTTAATTATAACTATGCCAAGGAAGGATTTGGAGGCGGCTTCGGTGTAGGATTTAATGGAGGCTTCGGCGTCGGTGGAAACGGTGGCTTCGGCAGTGCCATCGAACCCAATTTCGGTAGTGTTGGCGTAGATGATAAAAAACTCAATCGCTCCGAATCGTTCGTTGGCGGTGGTGGCCACGGAGGCGGTGGTGGCCACGGAGGCGGTGGTGGTCGCGGAGGTGGTGGTGGCCGCGGAGGTGGTGGTGGCCGTAGTGCCGGACCTAGCCATGGCGGTGGATTCCACGGTATGACTCACGGTGGTGGCGGTCAATGGGGACATCCTGACGGTTATCACGGCCCAGGCGGATACGCCGGTCCCAATGTAGGAACTTGGCACGGATATAGCGGAGACGATGGTTGGGGCGGTTGGTACGGCTGGAGTTTCCCATGGGCTTGGTATGGACCTATGGAAATTGGGGTAAGCTGTAATGACGATTCCGATTGCGGTCAAGACGGTGTTTGCGGTACAAATGGATACTGTCTTAATACCGCTACTGAACCACTTCCTGTTGAAGAATATTAAACTAGTTTCGTTTTCTTATCAAGAGATCGTGTTTGATAAGAAAAATCTGGTTGTTTAATGATTGCGACGGGTCTTAGCTCTTTTTGAACGAGACTTACGAGTCTTTTTAACATTATTAATATTCATTTTATTCATATCAGCAAGTTTAGTTTTAACATCATTAAGAATTTCTTGCGCTCTTAAATGAACTGTCTCTGGGTGAGAACGCACTGACATATTAAAATTACACATATTTCTGAATAAATCTACAAACTCTATAATTCCTTTAGCGTAAATATTTATTTCACTGTTATTCAATGATTTAATACGTGCTTTTAAAGTTTTTTTAACTTCATCAATTTCATTTTCTGCTCCGTATGGTGCTGGATAAAGCATCACAAAAATTTCAGTTAATACAAAACCGAGACCAAAGTTATCAAATGTAGGAATTGAATATGTTGTTAATAAGACTTCTAAATCGAGATTATCATCCTTATCAAGTTTGTTTTTTAAGAATTTGATTGTATTTGATAAACCGCTAAATATTCTAAACAATTGAAGTTCTACGTTATCATTGATATAGTTGTATTGTCTAATTTGACTAAGAGCGTATTTTTGAAAGTCTTTAAGAGTTAGCAAATCTAAATCGTACATAAGTTGTTGAGCGGTCATTGGTGCCCTTTTTACAATATTACGAAGTGTATCAAGATGAGGAATAAACAGAAGTTCAGGTGGATTGTTATAAAAATTAAAACTATAAGTTTCGATAAATTTATGATATGGTCGCAACCAATCGAAATCGATAATGGTCATAGTGCCGTCTTTTGGATTAATAGTAACGTTTGATTCTCGAATATCACCATGAATGTAAAAATGTTCCGCTAAACTGGCAGTTTGAGACAATAGTTTCACTGTCTGCTCCATAATATTCACAATCGGTACTTCACGAACTTTTTTATAAACAGTATTAAGTCTATTAATACTTACTCCAAGATTAGGCATACGGGTAGCAAAAAGATTGCCACTTGGAATTTTAGCACCAATTTTTGTCTGTAAACTGAGAGGCAAATTAGACTTTTTGTAATGGTATAAATAATTATGTAAACTATGACCTCTATTTTCTCCCATGAGTTCGGGTAACTGCTTAGCAATCTTTAGAGCAGATTGTTTATCGTCTTCGTCGTAAAAAAGTTTTGTGACATTGTCAGGATATTCGGCGATTACTCCATTTTTCATATTTGGTAACGCAGGTGCAATCACTTGGCCGAATCCACCAGATCCAAGAATATTGTACATACGTTTTGATAAATTTATGTGATTGGGATTTAATGGGATTTGGTTTGACGCACTTATAGTCGTCATATCTAACTTGTACATATAAAAAATTGAAGTATCTAAAGTCGTCATACGAACATGTTATACATAAAAATGGTTAGGGTTATCGACTTATCAGGTCCAGACGGAAATGCCTATGCTCTACTTTCCTATGTAAATGAGATAGGCAGACAACTCGGTTTTGAAAGTTCTAGAATTCAAACAATAAAGAATGAAATGAAAAAGGGCGATTACGAGCACTTGTTGTCCGTTTTCTATAAAGCGTTCAATGGGGTCGTCGAGTTGCGAAGAAACGATAAAGTGTTTGTGCCCGTGGTCGCCTAAATGAGAGTGTTCGCTGTAGCGGTCGCAGTCGCGGTCGTGGTCGCGGTCGCGGTCGCGGTCGCGGTTGCTGGTTGGCGTGGCGGTGGTGGTGGTCTGTATCTTTCCAAAACATCGATCGGCTTGAATTTTCGATTGAATTGCTTAGAAATATCTTCAAAACACTTATTACAATACTTTACAAGCTCATCAATCTGATTTTTAATTGTTGTTTTATTATGGCCCTCTTGTAGAATTTGTTGCATAATTTCTTGAACGCCACCACTAAACAACTGAGAAATATGTGTCTTCGCTGTGCGGACGCGCATATCTTTTTCAGATCTTTGTAATGATGCTTTCCACTCCTCTTCAGTCAAATCGCCAGTCATATAACGAACACGGAATATACGTAACATATTCTCAGTATTTGTGTCATCATTACGATTCAAATCGTCCATTTCTCGCCCAATACGGTACGCTTCTGCAATGTATAATTTTGTTAAATCTTCCTCAGCCATAGCACCTATATCACGGCGAGAATGGTAAGGTGGATATCTTTGACCGTAAATAGCAAATATGATTCTACGGTCGTCATTAACGGCGCACATATGTGGTCCTTGAGCATCGGCCGCTGTACGTCCATGGCTACGCAACCATTCAAAGTAATGCGGATTGTGAATTGCGTTATTCAATATCTCCTTTCCAGTTCGCCAATTGAATCCAGTGTTACAATTAGTACACCACATTTGGTCGCATCCTTCAATCTTACAAATGCTGACACCGCATTTAGGACACGACTTCGCTTCACGATTAATGAGCGTTGCCGTCGCAACATCATCAGGATTACAATGGTGATTAGGGTCGTCGCGTTGCGGTCCCTTAAGCATATGACAATCGGAGCAAGTGTATAGACTACAGAGACCGCATTTCCAAGCGGTAGAAAGAAAGCCCTTACAATCTGGAGCAGGACATGGCTTAATAAACGCCGCGACCGGTGTTTTTGCGACTGCGGTGGCAGTGGAGATGTTGGTGTTATTTGGATCTTCAGGCATACGATGACGTCCAAAAGAACTGATGACCGTGTTAATGTGGCGCAATCGGGTTTCTACTGTATCTCGTTGACGAGCCAACTGTGAGATTTGTTTTTCAAGATCCTGAAGTTTTTCCACTTGAACCGGTTTCTCTTCTCTTGCCGCTATAAGAGCAACAGCATCACTCTGTGTGCCAGGAAGACGAGCCTTTTCACGGTCGGCGAGCACCTTCTCACGATGCTCTTTGTACGTCTTGAGGCGAAAATTCTGAGTCATTTCACCATCAAGGAAGTTACGCTCCCATCCGCGGTCACATTCAACATTGACACAACGGGGCGTATCGGTAGTTTCATTTAATAAATAGGTTTGGAAGCAGGAACGACATATCTGTATTGAGCAATGCGGACATGTCGTTGGGCAACGAATGGTCTGATTGAATTTCTCAAAACAGACACAGCAGGTAGTAACAGTTTTAGGCATTTTATCTATTATTGATTGTTTATTAATCTAATCGTATGCCATCAATTTTTTTAAAAAAAGGCTCAGGATCGATGGTGATTATATCGGTAATCGCTCTTCAGGATATGTTAAACCGGCGGTATATTCTGTAGGTTGTCGTTCTCTAAACAAATCCTTTACCGCTTTATCGATTTCGGTAAATGTTAAAGCTGATTCAGTTTCACTAATACCTTTTACAGGAATAATACGACTTATCTTATTACTAAGAATCTCGTCTGCCAAAACAAATGTACGTATAAGTTCATCGGCAAGTCGCGCAGTCATTAAAGAATAAATGTCAACATCGGTGCCAAATCGTTCTGGTTTTTTCGTATGAATCATACATTTATCACCTTTCCAAATACAGCCTCCTTTACAATCAGAACTATTTTTAATGCTTGTACAATTACGTCTAAAGTCGTAAGGTTTGATATCGTTGCGATCATCTAAAATAACCCAATCATCAACATGTGGTTTCAAGGCTGCTTCTAATTGTTTTTGTAAATAGTATAGCGGTTTATTGTCTATGTATGCTTGTTGAGCATTTATTATTTCTGTTTTTAGATTACCATTAATATCTTTCTTCCCTAAATATTCGGCCAAAGTGATTCGTAAGTGTTGATACGCTTCCTCTAATTGTTCCTCTTTTGTATAATATCTTAGACTACTTGTTTCATATTTTAATGATGGTTCCATCCAAGCTCTATTCCAAGGTTTTGTTTCTATTGAAAGTTTATAAGTATTTTTTAGTTCTTCATCTAACTTTTGACTAGCTTTAGTGCTAATTATAGGTATAATGATTCCGCAACTGAGTTCTATTCCAGTATATTTACCATTTTCCTTGTATATCTTTATAGGAGTAATTCTCTTATAATCGTATGTTTTTTCTTCACTTATAATTTTTCCATATTTATTTAATATTGATTTATAATCTCTATAATTGGCGGGATCATCAAAATAATTATATATACTTTTATAATCTTTCGAAACAGATCCATCATCAGCACAAGGTATGAAAACTCCATCATCTAATACAATTCCTACCAATCTATTACTGCGCTCACGAAAGAGTCTTATTTTATTTGCTTTTATGGTAGGATTTGTTTCCAGTTCTAATAAAGTTGGAAACTTGGTTTCTTTAGTCGCCCAAATATGAAAGGGTTCTAAATGACGACCGCATCCCACTTCGCTTGTATAAGTTGTTAATATATCATAAATATTAGGAAAATCTTTACCTTTTGATAAATCTAATAATCCATAAAGTTCTTTTTCATTAATATTTTTACCATTGTATAGTATAAGTGGTTCATATGTGTAAATGCCATGAGATACTTCTGTTTGTAATATAAATAGAAATGGAAGAGTTGGTCTTAGATCCTTATATGCTATACCAAAGTCAGGACATTCAATAACAGGATCCTTATCTATTCTTAATACAAAACGTACTAATATGAATCCTTTGGTAGTAAATAAACCTGGCACTTCGAACAAAGATTCAAATAGTCTGAGTTCTTTTGGCTCGACATCGTTGGCCAAATAGTTTTTGAATCGCTGCCATGCTTCATTCACTTCGTCCTCCTTTTTACTAAAAATCTTATTTCTACTTGAAAACTCGTGAACAAGCGTACCATAATTCGCCTGTTCAAATGCATTCTTAAACTCATCATTTTGTTGTTTAATTCGCTCCATCAACTTAGTTTTGAAAACCTCAGGGTTCGATTCAAAATAGTTGTTTATATTTTTGTTATCTATATCGTATTCGTTTACTGCATATTCCGCCCATGATAATAATGACATAAATAATCGTCCTGGTTTAAGAATATTAGAGGACCCATCATCAATCACATATTTGATAAATGCACGCGCTGGCTTATTCTCATCACCGTATGGTAATAAATAAGATAGATTGCCTTGCTTTTCTACACCACTTTTCGTTAAAAAGTCGTCAGGATTTTGTCCTATAAACTTATTTACTACAGGAGGAGGTATAGATATTTTTCCTTTAGCAAGCGGAATCCATTCTTTGTTTATACGACCAAATACATTCTGGTTTGGGATAAAATCTTTGTTATCTTTATCATTCAAGAACGGTCTCAAGGGTCTAGATTGCAAACCTCTATCAACAGGTGCGACTCTTTCATTTTCAACTACGATTTTATCAGGTTCTGCTGTACCGATCTCCTTTTTCTCTAATTCTCTATCCTCAGGATCTCTCAATCGTATCGGTCCTGGTAATGGATTCATTGAACCATCTGGTAAAAATATGTGTTTAGGATCTTCGAAACAACATGGTAACGCAAACTGTTTAGGATGATGAAGTTTGGTTAAAAATCCTGAATATTTTGCTAGTTCGCGATAAAGAACTGTTTGACCAGGTTCAGGTTTAACTTCATTCGTAATCAATGTTCCATTACAAAAAGGACACGCTTTTTTACTTTCAAACTCCGCCTTGAGCAAGGGTAGATCATCCTTTAGACACCAGTATTCTGTACAAATGTAATAATTCAAATTTTTCTCATTAGTACCGGTTATAGTAATGGTCCACGTAGGCCTTTTCTTTTTCTCTTCTCGAAGTTCTTCACTATTGAGGTCATCTATTTCTTTTGTTAGTTTTTTATGTCTTGATTCAAGTTTCTTATCAAGTTCGTTAAGACTTTCTACCAATTTTGTATCATCCTTGGTTTCATCATCATAATACTTCTTTTCAAACTCTTTTATTATTTGATCATAACTTCCAGTATTAATTGTTTCGGTGAATCTGTATTTTCTCGCTTCATCGGTAACACTCCAATCCGATTCAAGAGGATATCCCTTAATAAGCGAATATCTTTCAAACTCTGCTACTTCTACTTTATCGGTAATGGTAAATATGTTTTTTATCAGTGTTTTCAATTTGGCTTTTCCGTCTGGTTTCAAGAGTTTTTCTTTTAATTCAAGCATCACTTTGTTTTGAGCGATGTCACCTGAAGCCTTTAACTCGTTAAGTTTCTTTGTTCTCTCATTGGATGCTCTAGAACTTCCTACACTGCCGATTAAAAGCGCATTTTCAAGCGTTTTGTTTAAAACAGGGACTTCTAAAAAGTTTACTTTATCTCTATAAATGGCTTTAATTTTATTATAAGTCTCTTTTGTGATTACAATTGGCTGTCTAGGCTTCTGACAACGAGCACTATATGTCTTAAGTCTTTTATCGCCGGTTACTTCAAATCCAAATAGACTTTTATCTCTGGCTCTTAACCGATTAAGAATCCAATCTGCACTATATTGATCTAAAACCGGCTGACCTTTTGAAGCTGTACGTTTAGGAACTATCTGTTCTACCGATGGTTGTTCCTCTTCCTCCTCTTCCTCTACTCCTTCGTTTCCCATCATTCCTAACAAAACTGCTAAATCGTACTTTGATTGGTTTTCTTCTGGCACGGCCTCCTCTGATTCTACTTGTTCTTGTTCTTGTTCCACTAACACCTTATCTTCAGATGTCAATAATACTGTTAAGAGTGATAATATACGGCATAAGTTTCTAGTTCCGCTATGTGGATCTCGGCAGCCAGTTATAACAATATTGTAATTAGCGTCTTTGTAAATACTTATTAATATACCGTCATTGTAGGCTGCAATAGTTAAGTCTTCGTCTAATGGTTCTTCTGCATCAAAACACGACTTGCTGCCAAGTATCTCTCTATCTCTGATTCGTACGGCTTTCTTAGTATCTGTCTTATATGCTAAAACCTGTTCTGAATGGATTCTTTCCCATTGATCAAAAGCCTCTGTTGCTTCATCCAAAGTTATGCCAAACTCCTTTGTCAATTCTGCTGTCGGTGAAAAACTTTCGTTCGCTTTTGTATTAAAACTCAGCATCGTCAAAAAGTTCATAATAGGGTCACTAGACTTTACAAAATTACTTACAGCCTTATAACGTAAAACGGCCAATTCTGATCCACTCTTTGGTTCCTCATAAAACATAGGCAAAAATCCATTCAACCGTGCTCCCAATTCGTTCGCATCGATAGTTATTGCTTCATCATTAGCATTTTTTGGAAACTCTAATGTATATTTAGCACTTAAATCGCATAGTTTGAATTGTCCACTACTCCAATCGGTAGTATTGGCTAACATACCATCGACAACTTTTTGCGCATTATGCATAATATTATCATCTTTGGAACAATCTATCGACTGTCCTAAGCGTGGACTGCCAATGTAAAACTCAGCACTACCGTCTTCGTAAATGCGAAGAGTCCAACATAATCCAAGTAGATTTCTGTTTTTTAATACATCTACAGGAAGTTTTATCATGATCATTGCTCCCATATCTACAGATGGTCTATCGGACATCAAATGATCTAAAATCTCTGGATTACTGATTAAATAAGTATCGCCTTTTTTGGCGATTTTTGTTATTGGAGGAATACGATCACTGCCTGAAAAAAATCTTATAAACGGTCTGTTTTCATTAGGTTCTAAATTACGAAACAGTATTTCAAGTGAAACTTTGTCGTATTTCTTTTCATTATTTGAGCTAAATAACGCGGTTCTGAATATGTAAATCTCATTTAGTTTTGGAAACTCGGTATTCTTTTTATTCGCCAGTTTCGCATTTATTTTATTCAAACTGGTTTCAATACTCCTACGAAAAATGGTAAGTGAGTTGAGTTCATCTTGACTGATTTTTGTGCTCATCGGCATAACAGTCAACTGAGGAAAATAGAGACGAATAAAACCTTCAAAAATGGCTTCACTTGGCTTTTCTCCTTTCAAAACGGATTCTAAAGTCCAAACATGAATCGTTTTGTTTAATAAATTACTATCTTCTAACGTAATTCCATACTCAACTGATGGGGAGACCGCCATTTTAGCACCTTCTTGGTATAAATGCGGATCCGGTTGTTTTGGTGCCTCAAGAGGATCCTTCAATAATCCATCATTTAACAACCATGTAAATTCAAGCGGTCTGAATAGGACAGGTTTTGTCGGTTCTTCTACCGCAATAAATATCTGTTCCAAAGGCGTTGTTCCAAGCGCTAAAGTGATACGCTGTTTCAAATTAAAAATTGTTTCAAAGGGATATACATTTTCAATTTGTTTTATGGTAGTGTTTTCTGGATGAAACTCTACCATAATATTCCGCGGTCCTAAAGATTTAACCGGGGGCGGATTGATTATATCATTTACAATCGTATCCATCGCTATTGTGGTTTGCGTTTTCAGTTTGCGGATTTATGCCGAAAGTCCGTCTTCAACGGTCTCCTTATATTTCGGCGCATCCGTAATATGAACTCCACAATACTCGACAGGATGTGCTGCGAAATTGGTATACTTATATACTCCAATCGCTTCTGCCTGTTCTAACAACCAGGCGAAATGGTTCCAAAACTCTGGTGTATGTCCAATAGAACTAGTTCCAACGTGACTCATTTCGTGTAACGCTACAAAAACTATGACGTTCTCTTGTACTAACTCTTCCTTATCATCGCGTTGGCGAAGACACATGAAAATCTGCTCACCCTTATTAACACTATAAGACGTATATTGCGCATCAGGTGTGGATTCGCTAAATCGCTGTGCCGAACAATCGAAATTATCAATCATCTGCTTCACAAACGGTTTCTCATAATACTTATTTTTCACATATTCACGAAGTTTGAGTAGGCGACCGCGTACACGTGCGAGACGGTCCGCTGCGTCCTGTTTATCGGGAAGATTGCGTACCAAATACATTTCACCATCAATTGTTGATTTAGTAAGTGCCACCGGATACTTAGATTCCTTCATAGAAAGTCCAGCATATCCCAAACCTAATATTCCCGCTAAGAAAGCCCATGGAAGAAGAGAATCGTTCATATATCCTTACAATGGGGATTCAAAATCTGATGCGGGGTCAATATTACTTAAGGCTTATCCTGATTTAATTATTAAAAATGTATGCTTTCAATCCAGAACAATTATCAAATGAGTATGTATCTCATGTTAATGAATTAGAACCTATATTAAAAGATATAGTAAAGATTGTTACTGATAGCGGTGCTGAATTAGAAGGAAATGCGTTTTACCATAGTGGAACTTTTTACATCTATCCAGAACTTTTCAACAAACAGGTAAACTTGTTTTGGTCCGGTAAGCAGGCTACCACACGTATTTGTGAAATCGGATTTAACGCCGGCCATTCCTCCATGTTAATGTTGCTTGGAAGAGATAAGACGCCAATAGACTTTACAGCGTTTGATATTGGTCATCACGCTTACACTAAGCCCTGTGTAAAATACATTCAATCCAAGTTTGCTCATGTTCGTTTGGAATATGTAGAAGGAGATTCAATAATTACTATGCCCAAATGGATTGAAGAAAACAAATCACTTATCGGATCTTATGATGTAGTTCATGTAGATGGCGGACATTCCGATGAATGTATTGTAAATGATATGAAGAATGCCGATATTCTTGTAAAGAAAAACGGCTTAATTATTATTGATGATACACATCACGATAACATAAACTCTTATCTAAATCTGTTTTTATCATTTGGTGACTATAAAGAAGTTAAGGTTCTAGAGACTAAGGGTTATCAACATAGAATAATACAGAAAATCAAGTAAGTCTATGTGATTTTTTGAAATAGATACATGCTATGTATGCTTTTCAAAGCGTGATTATAATGTTTAAGCAATTTCGAGAACGCGTCTGTTAATATCTGGTTCAATGGTACTGTTGAGCCATGGACTGACAGCGACTTGTGGATTGGGTGGTTCAGAACGGAGATCCCAACTGGCGTTACGGAGGGATTGACCGACAGTGTTTACACCAATTAAGGCACCAGCGTTCAAGAAGTTCTTGCCGGCAATATCACCGGCTCCCTGTGGATTGACCTGAGCCCATTTGGAGTTAGGATCATTTGGAAGTAGTTCTTGAGGAGCGAGCTGGTTCTTTGGGTAGCAGTTTGATGGTGTAGATGCAGCGGCGAATGGCATTGGAGATGGGGCATCTTGGAAGCCTTCAGTCATCTTCATATTCATATTGTTGTTGTTATTGGCACTTGGAGGAGTGTCGGGACTGACGGTAGTTCCTAATGGTGTGGCGTTTTGAGGAGCATTCATGATACGGGCCAAGTCAACTGGTCCAGGATTTGGGAATGCGTTGGCTGGTGTTCCAGTCATAGACTGAGGTCCAGAGGTGTTGACAACATTGCCGGAACTCTGGAATCCTTCTCGTCGCTTACCCTTCAAGAGACCACCAAGTGTTGGGTCTAAGACAAAAAATAATCCCAAGGCTACCAAGATGGCAATACCGACCAAAAGTGGGGTTCGTGAAGACATCGTTTTCTCTAATTCCCTTGTTTGTATTTTTTTTATGGCTATGCGTCTGATTCATCATCGCTTACCCAATCGCTAAAATTGGACTCATCATCGGACAATTCATATTTTTCGTGGAACTGGTGGTACTCGTCTAAAGCCTTATTGCGCGCTTCATCAGCAAGCCGGAAGAGCACCTTCACTTTCTCTTTAGCATCCGCCTTCTCTTTGCTTATTAATGCCGGGCTACGTAACTTAAATTCATTATTAGAAGGATCCGCTTCCAAATCGGCTATCTCCTCAATCTCTTGGGCCGGAACAGCAGAACTTTGCCAGTCAAAGTCAATAACCTCCTTCGCCGCTTCCAAAAACTTGACAGCAAACTGCGGATAAATAGTAGACCGGGTAATAATAATACCTTTCAATTCCAAATCAACAATGAAATTAATATCTGTTCTGGCGTCATTAATCAAAAGTTCTTTAGTTGTATAAGGACTCCACTGTGGTTTGTTATCAGTATCGTATATCATACCCCATTGTGGTGTAATACGTTCCAACGAATCGTATGTAGGGCGATTTTTGAAAAGAGTATCCGTCTTTATCAGTTCTTGAAGTACAGTCTTTTGTAAAGCGGATATCTTATGCTGTTGTGAAATGTCGGGATGTATCACTTTGTTAGTCATTAACAATCGCAAATCAAGCGGCATAGGTTTCGCCATTGGGACATAAAAATAGGTATTGTTTCCATCTATACGGCGTTCCGGGACTCCAAACATCTCTTCTCTGTTTTTGAACTGCGATGTACATTGAAAAATAGTTCCGCACCCCAATTCAATGGAATCTCGTGACCGCTATACAGAGGCGACTAACGACTTAGCCGAACATATCGGTGATAAGATACTTATTTTACTTCGCTCTCCGGAAAATCAAGTACGTATTCAAACAGTACTCGATCCAATCATTTCCCATATTATCAATCGTATTTTCCCATACATATTATTATCGGCAATACTTTTCTTAATATTATTCATATTGACGATAGGAACATTTTACATGGTTTTGAGAACCTCGGCTGCCGTCGGTTATACTGCTAAAATATCCGATTGATAAAGAAGCTGGTATTCGCAATCGTTCATATCTTTCAATTGTTGATGACGTAATTCTTCCAAATAGAGCTCTTCAGTTTTAAAACTATCCTTATCTCTTTTTATCCAAAGATCCCATTTAATCAACTGTTTCTCATTCAACAAATCTTCAATCTTATCGTAAGTACCTTTGAGTATATTTAACGCTCTTTCGTATAAGCTAGTATCTTTCACATTCATAGATTTGAGGAAATGTATTAAACTACCCTTGTATTTAATGACGTTGTACGATTCGATAAATCTCAAAGATAGTTTATGATTCGTATAGTCCGATCCCATTAAAATACACATTTCAAGAAATTGTGAATAGGTTATTCCAGCTTCTTTTAGAATACTCTTCAAATTATAAGAGACCCATTCGTTATTATCACCAATAACTGCTAGGCCTTTTGGAACAAGTAAATTATTAACGCCTCGAGCCAATAAATCCATATCATTTGTCATTACTGCGTCCAATTGACCCTTACGAGCCATATACGCCAATACATTATCCGCTTCACCGTTGGCATTCATGAAAAGCACGCCTGCTGCATATAGCAACTTCTTCACCTCATCACGCTCCTCAGTAGTAACATATATCGACGATAATGTAAGTTGATTCACCTCTTTTAATAAGAGCTGACGCTGTTCATCGGTCATATTTTCATTTTCAATATCAACCATTAACTTTTGTCTTTTCTTATCACTTCTCTTCCTTGTCTCAGAACGTAGACGAATCGTATCCTTCTTTTCATCAGGAACTTTACCGTCAAATATAGGAATAGGAATCATATTATATTTTCTACATTGCGCAATAAGTTGAGCAATGTATTTAATAGGATTTACTTCATTTGCTTTTGCTTTATAGATGAATCCAAGAATATCTATACCAATTCGTTTATTCTTATACGATTCCCAATTTGGTGCTTTTAATGTTTTTGCTGCGACCCATCTGATCCAGCCTGTTAATCCACGGATACCCATTTTTATAGTTTTATAGTTTATCGGTTTGAAAACTCAAAATAGTTATAAAACGAAATCAATTTTTTCGGGGCAAACTCATACGTAAACTAATATTAATAGGTTTTGTTCGTTTTGCTATTTCACGTAAGCGTTCTAGTTGCGGTGTCACCAATCCGCACATAATATACGATTCTTCGGCCTTCGTTTCACCATGACCCGCTACCCATAAAAACTCTATGTGTGGTGCTAAAGCCGCTTTCAAAACATAATACGCAAATACACTCGTATTTTCACGCCATGAATCGTTCGCCCGTGCTAAAATCTGAACCGCTTGAAATTCCTGCCATTTTCTCTGTTCTTCCCATGGAACACCATACCAGGCACAGGCAAGCCACTCGGCGAAAAGTTCCGTCCACGCTTCGAACAAATGAGGAGTGAGTACATCGGTCTTATTCATTTTCCAGCATGGTGCCGGTACCGGTGCGGTCTTCCAATCCCATCGCATAGCATGTATCACTTCATGAATAAGCACTCGCTCCCATTCCTCTTGGCGGTAAATCACGATATTCGGCGTATTGATGAAGGTCCATCCGCCATTCACCTCCTTCTTTGTCGGCCATTGGTCCGCTCTCAACAATCGCGGATCACGGCGATACCATAAATAAATATTAAGATTCGGTGCAGCACCCATCCAGGTAAGAATCGCGTCCGCGGTTTGTCCTAAACTCTCTACAACGCTTGAATCTTCGGTAACGATAGTAAGTTTGCTACCTTGAACTAGGTCAATACTAAACGCTTTTGTCTCAGGATTATTGAATATAGAAAGAATTGTCTCTTGTTCCCATCCGCTAAGGATTTGTTTTTTTGCTTCTTCTAACTCGCTTGACAACAGTAGGCGCGCTATCGGCTGGTGTCGCAGCGGCGGTATCGGCACCGACTTCAACAGTGCTAGAGCAGACTGGTAGTTGCTGCTCATTTTGTATAGGCTTCTCTTTTTTAGCATGGGTTGAAGAGGTTCTCACCGTTTCGAACAAAAAGAGTACGGCTGATTCTAGTGAAAGCGGTGTACGATACGATGTATGTGGTTCAGCCGTTGTCAGCGACTTCATTGCGAGCCAGAACACGTGCGGTTCTAAGAGATGATGCTGACGCTGAATGGCGGCGGCGCAACTATCAATAATCTCTGGACCCGGTTGGCAGAAACTGAGTGCCTGATAAACGACACTACGTACCCATTGAACTACTTTCAAGTCGGGCTTTCTGGGCGATCGCGCATTCGTAATCAGTGATTCAATCATTTCGTCATAAAAGTCCTGAATACGGCGGGGCCACTGGGTGGGGGTCGGATTTGGAATATACTTCTCCATCTCCTCTGCTCGTTCCGGTCGCCCTTCGCACTTATCGTACGCCAACTGATTGGCGAACGCCGGCGGAACCCTCTGTTGCCAAGCACTAAATGACATTCGCGGCATACGATAACGGACAAAGGCGTCGTCTAAGATCGCTAGCGGGCCGGTAATCTCACGTGCGGTAAGCCATAACATACCAGACGCTTCTGGTGGAAGCACGAACTGCTGAATTATCGCACGCACACGAATAGCGGCGGCTAGTGAGAGACTATGGGCGCGTCTTAAAACGACAAGTTTGCGAGAGGAGGAGCGGAGACTATTGAGAACATCGCCACTAGAGAAGAAACTGGTTAGAAGGTCGCCGATAATCTGCTTGTCCTGCATCGATAGATTCGGAATATCTATCTCGAAATGATATGGACTGGTGAAAACTCGGGCTTCATAACTATCGCCCACTGTAAATGTACGCGTCTCTAGCGGATAAGAGATCTGACCTTTATTTGCCTCCTCAATAAGGCGTCGGAGCTCTTTGGTTTTACCAGACCCAGCGGGTCCAATAAACATGTATGGAATATCCAATCGCTTCATCTTGAATTAAAGATGGGGCGATGGTTTTAAACGGTTGGTGTTTATTGATTACCGGTTGCCATTGTATCACGTAAATTGCTTATTGTGATAGTTGCGATACTGGCGGAAATGAGAGAGGATGGTAATATGACAATCATCACTACACCGAGAATGAATTGAATCATTTGTGTGGGATTATGACTGAAGTGATAGAGTGCTAATGCGTAAGCTACTAGCGAAGCTACAAAACTAAAAGTTGTGACTATCGCCAAAAGTTTGGTGTTTTGGGCCGAATCTTTGGGGATGAGTGTTCCAAATGTTACTCCAGCAATGACCGCCAACATTACACAAATGGCGATGGCCACAATGTATGGTAAGTTAAAGGAGGACATATTCTATTATAGGTGCCGATTATTCCGGTCACCTTCTGCGACCGCCAACTTTCGCAACCGTTTTAGCAGTATCACTGAACGCCGTAGAGAATGTATCCCACTTTACTCCGGTACCGGGTGGCGTTGATATAATAACTACAATACCAAAAAGTATCAAAAGAGAGATGATTAGCGGAACAAAGAATCTACGAAAATAGACGTCTTTGATTTCAGGATCTCTACCCGTTTTTTTCGTTTTTGTAATATTACAAGAACTGGAAGAATCCATTTACAATGGAGCGTGAATTTTATAAAGATAATATAAGAAGCAGTAAAGGAATGTCTACATTCCAGTGTAGTCCTGCGTTACACCGCCGGGATGGGGAATCATGTTTGCCACATAGTGCTCTAGAACGTCTCACTCGTGCGTGGAATAAGACGCATCCCCGGCATAAAATAAGCGTCCGTAAAACACGTAAGGCAAGTCGTAAGCAAAACGCAGGTAAAGATGAACCAAATCTACCTTTATGGCACCAACTGCGTGAAAAGATGAAAACTCATTACAATTGCGACACAGAGTTCTGCGCAATCAAAAAAGTACCTGGGCTCTCTGACAATGAAAAGGGTGAATTAAAGAAGTACTTCAAGCCCGAAAAGCCCGCCAAATGGGATAAGAAGCCCACAGATTGGCTCGATAGTTACAACATCGAAGATGTGATGAATCAATACGAGTTGGCCTATCCAGAGTTTGAGTTCATTGGACCCGTTCCAATTGACTTTGACGACAAGGATTCAGAATCTTGGGGAAAATGTATCGTAGATGAACTCTGTAAATTGAATCTTCAGGATTGTTTGAAAAAGGGTAAAACTAAAATCGGTATCGTCTACAATCTTGACCGCCATGATGAACCAGGCTCTCACTGGGTCTGCTCCTTTTTTGACTTAGAGCGCGGAAACGCCTACTACTTTGACTCATACGGCTACCCACCTCCCGATGAAATAGCACGTCTTCTCAAGCGTTGTAAAGATCAGGGTTGTAAGAATATCTACTACAACGACATTCGTCATCAGCGTAAAGGCTCAGAATGTGGTATGTATTGTTTGTTTGTTATTATTTGCCTTTTGAGCGGCAAAGAGTTTGCCGATATATGTAAAAACGTCATTGACGACGATAGAATGAATCGCTTTCGTGACGTAATATTTGCCGAAGAGAAACCACGTAAAGGGGCTTTAGAAGAGGCAGTTAAAACACTTTGTATCTGAGCGTTCTATTCCGCTTTCACGATATATGTTGATAGTTTAGAAAGATGTCCGGACGACCTAATGGTCCACAACAGAACTTGTTTCTAAACGGAACAAATTACTCCAAAATCGTCGGTTTCTTGCGTACTCGCTACGCTAAGAAAATGGGTGTATCCGCTCTCCCAGAAAAAGTAGACGAAAAACTTCAAAAATATACTCAACACTTTATGGCCGAAGTTGCTCGTGTTCAAGGTCAAGACAAACCTCAAAACACTTTGGCAACCGAAGTTATTCGCGAAACGGAAAACTCCATGGATGCCTGGTTGCGAAAACAGCAGGCCGCTCAACCACCAACCACCGTAAGTGTTGGAACCTTTCCTCGTGGCGAAGATATGAATACTCGTCTCTTCCAGGACACTAGCACTCGATATGAGAATATGATGGCCGCTCGTGCTCCTATACCAATCCCACAAGTCGGTATCCCAGACTTCCGAGCCCCAGCACCAGAAGTAGACGAAGAAGAGGATCCAGTACTCTTAATGCAGCGTGAAACAAAGCGACGCGAAGACCAGGCACGTGCTCTCGGAATCCCTGTAGCACCACCCGCTCCTTCATTTCCAACAAAAGGGGTACAACGTACTCAGGACGGTGCCTCCTCTGTACTTCCACCCCGTATGGAAATCCGCGACGACGCACCTCCTTCTGCTCTCAATCCTATCCCTCCTCAGGCCGATCCGCCTCCACCACTCCTCGCCCCTCGTCCCCAAGACTACATCATTCCACAAGAAGACGTAGTCAAATACCGCGAAACCGAATACAACGTCTTCATCACCAGTTCCGATCGTAACTGGATGCTCAACAACACCGAAAACCGTTACAACTTCTCCGTCATCTTCAACACCGGTAACACCACTGGCGCACTCGGATACAACAGTGCCGTTCAACAACGTTTCCGTAACATTCAGCGTATTGAATTTGTAAAGGCAATCGTTCCAATCGAATCTTTAACCGCGCTTGTACGTGTTCCCGCCGCTAACAACTTTGATACCAGTCGTGTTGTCAATATCTTTTCGCTGCCATTCGCCAGCGTTCGTATTGCCGAACTCAACAACAATCTCTTCTCCACCAATCCTGAAGAAGATAACACATTCGCAATCGTACAATACGATACCACATGGTCATCCGATTTATACGTTCCACAATCGTACTTACCCTCTACCTCCGCCGCATTCGCCAACATGCCAGCCGACAAAACCGGCTACACCGGCTTTATTCCTAAGTTTCTTAAGACACAACGTATTTACACTCCTACACCGCTCGCCACCCTCAACAAACTCTCTATCCGTATGGAACGCCATAACGGTAACTTGATTAGTAGTGACCCCGATGTATTCTCTATCGCTCGTATTCAACTCAGCGACTTGCTCACCAACTTTGGTGGTACAGGTACAACAACCGACAATACCAATTATAGCAGTGTTACAACGTCTGGTGCCGAAAATCCATACATCTTCATCCGCACAACCAACTACTTCTTATACAGTGCCATCTCTGAAGGGGACGTAATCAATATTCAAGGTTGTACTGCTCCAACCGGAACCAATATTACCGCAAGTGGAGCCGTCGACTTCCAAAACTACATCAACCAGTCGGCCGGTCAATATGTAGTAGCCACCGGTTTCATCAATGTATCTGGCGGTAACTCAACAATCAACTTAGGCCGCAACAATGCCGGTTATTGTAACGTTATCATCATCCGTAACCGCTTTGACAATCCTGCTACAACCGGTGGTACAACCCGTAATCTCGGACCATCGTATTTCGGCGGATTCTTATCAGAAGAAGAAAGCGCAACAAGCGGCTCAACCAGCGGTCTCACCTACTACCTCAACCAAACCGCATTTACTCAAACGAATTGTGCTCTGATCAATACAAGCCGTCAGACAAACTTCGTATTACGCATTATAACGCGCGATATGGATTCTACATCCAATATCCGTCCTGATAATGTATAAAACCCCGAACCTTACTCTTACAATATTATTTTGCCTTAGTTTGTTAGAGGATGTTAAGCAACGTAATACTCGTGCTTCTCGTGGTTATATTTATTATAACCTTCGTTGTGCCTTTAGCAAAGGCCAAAAATACTGAAGGATTTGATAGCGGTAATGGTTATCAATCCTACATGCGTGATTACTTGACGGACCGCAAGAAAATGATTAATACTGGTGACAGGCAATACAATTACCTCGGTGCCAGTCTTGATCCTATTTTGCCAACATTCGCAGTGGCTCCATCGGACATTGATAACAACTTTCATCTTACAACTAACCAGTATCTCCAACAATTCAATAAACTTACCGATGCCGCTAATAATGTTATCAAACAGGCTCTTAGTAATCCTGACATAGCACCTAGTGCTACTTCTCCGACTAATTTGGGACCTCGACCAGAAGGTGTAAAGGCTCAATTGCCCGCTGCCAACGATGTACTTATTCAGGCTCGTCAATGTGAAGCGGACTTACAGGGTCGTGCTAGTTGCTCCAAATTAAAGGATCCAAAGTACCGAGGTTGTGGTATCTGTATTGACGGTGGAACACGATTCAATGGACAATCGCCCAATAGTTTTATTGGAGGTCTTTTATCATTGGCCGCCGACCGAAGCCAACAAGAATACGACGCCAACGGTGACGCACCCGCCTATCAACCTTCGTTGGGTAGCTGTCCTCCTGGTATGTTCTACGTAGACGCCGATTCCTGTACCAAAGCGGTCAACCAACTCAACTGTAAAGAAATTGGGGACTCCGGTGGCTTCCAAGGTGGTCGAACAAAAGAAGGATTACAAATGCCGGCCGTAAATTGCGCACAGGCTCCAGTTCAAAACGTTTTTATATATCAACCTTCTGGCCGCAAGTTCGATGTAACATTGCGATGCTTATCACCATTCGGAACCGGTATTACACAAGTAATAGCCACACACGTTCCTACAAACAAGACCTTCAAAGCCGATAATAACGGTAATCCAGGCCAAGAGTTCACACTTCAGATTCGTGGAGTACAGGAAGAGGATCAGGTAAATATCATGGTGGTCCAAGAAGTTCCTCATCGTCCTAACGGTAAGGCTGAAGTGTTCCAAGTCGTTGAATTAGATAGCAATGGTAATGCTAAATCTCAGGATCAGAACTCCGCAAAAGCAATATGTACTCGTATGGGTTCGATTGTTGCGACAAAAGCACAGGTTAATAGTGCCAACAATAACGGATTACAATCTCAGTACTGTGGTTATGTATCGGATCAGCAACAGGGAGTTGTTGCCGTCCAATCCGGTATAAATGGATTATTCGGTGTTGGTGCCCCACAACAAATTGGTACTTGCAGTACAGCGGTTGGTACTTGGTGCTACGGTTTCCGACCTGCTAATACCATCAATAACAAACTTCCATCCTCCGTTGTTCCATTCTTTCAATCGTTCGGAAATAAGGCACAACCAGCTCAAGGACCAAGCACTGTAAGTCAATATTCCGACGCATCGAGCAATAGCCCTCCTGGTCTCTCTGAACGCGCCATCTTAATACAATGGGAAATGACCGGTTCCAATAATCGTACTGTCGCATTCCAACCTACAGTAACACAGGTCAACGGATACAAGGCCACCAATACATTGCGATTACTCGGTCCATTTGCCAGCAGTTCGCTCATTACCGGTCCAGCTTGGAGTTCTAAATTCACAATGCAGAAGAACCAATTCTGGTTCTGGTCGAATGCTCCTACATCTCAGACCGCTACATTTACAGCACTTGTTCCCGCTTTCTTAGGAGACCCATACTACTCAGACGATGTACAGAAGGCACCAATCGGTCCTCTCATCAGTAATCCCGCTTCAGTCCAATTATTGAAAACATCTCCCTGTTTCGCCGATGGACAAGCACCTGGTTCATACAGTGCCTCCTGTTTGCTTGAACTCTTCCAGGGTGCCGGCGGTGACCCCGCAAAAGGTTATCTCGCTACTCAAAACGGCGGTTTAACACAATTGAATAGTTACGGCGATTTATCATCAATCAGTAATTACTTAGACGACTTGTATGTTACTGCTACAACCGGTAAGGATGGAAACGGTAATGTTATCAGTCAGGATATGAATACTCGTATTGCCGCTATGAACGACGCCGCACTCAAACTCTTCGGTTTCAAGATTACAAATCCATGTGAAGATATTGTCGATAACGCCGACGGTTCGGTTGGTTTAATTGCTAAACCAATGGGCAATGTCACCCCTGACTGCTTACAATACTTATGGCTCAACAACGAAAACGACCAGGATCGTTCTCCAAACGCACCACAACCTGGCGGTCTCTTTACAAGCACATACACAACTATTGCCGACCGTTTCAGTGGTTTACGATACAACGAAAGTACTCCAAATAGACGTAAGCAGTATCCATTCCAAGCCTGTCAAGTTACTGGTACTATGGCACCAATCAAGAATGGCCAACCAGATATGGCAGTTGTAGGCAAACTCTCCTCTATGAATAGTTTACAGGCGGTTCAAGATTACTTCAACGGCATTCAGCGAATGGCCAACTACGCCGGACCAAGTGATAGTAAGGCCCAAGCGGTCGCAATGCAACAATGTTACGGTATCAACCAAATCAAGCGTTCATCTCTCGGTTACGGCTGTACATTAATCTCGCCATCCGATGTCAAACCTGGTATAACCTGTTACGTCAATTTAGGTGATCCATCTGACGGAAACAACTACTTGAACTATTCTAGTGGTGCGGCCTTCTTTGGTGGCGGCTCCGATACTCCAAATATTCAATTCTACTTAGCCCCTGCTCTTAATGGACAAGCCGGTTGTATTTCATTTATGACTCTCGATGTAACTCCTCTATATCTTCGTCATTCAGGATTCCGCATCTGGGCACAACAAAACGACGGTTCTAATCTATTCTTTCAAGACGCAAGTTGGAAGATTCTTCCATCTCTCAATAATGATTCTAGTATGGTATCATTCCAATCTGTCAACTATCCAGATCATTACCTCAGTCAATCCGGTGGTAAAAAGGAAGCATGGAGTACAGTATTCGCTAGAACAACACCCGATGCTAATAGTAAGTCGTTCACTATAATTGGCGTTCCAGGCAAACCTATGACTCCTAACATAACTGTTAATGGTAGTTACACTACAAAGGTAGTTGATGGAATAACTTACTATATTGTTACCGGCAATTCGACAATATCTAGTGACCGAGCAGTCAGTTTAACCTACTTCGCAGTAGGTGGTGGTGGTAGTGCTGCTGGTGCTTGCGGTGGTGGTGCCGGTGGTCTTCAAACAAACAGTTCTTCATATGTGTTTAGTTCGCAGAAAGGACCAGATCTCAATCTTCAAGCCGGTGCTTCTTACAATATCACAATCGGCCAAGGTGGAAATACAGTCAAAAGTATCAGACCAACCGGTACAATATTATCTGGTCCTGGTGCTAGTATTAACGCACTTCCAGGTACCGACGCCGGTTGGACTAGTTGGTATGGACCTGCTTCTGGTGTTGGTGGTTGTGGTGGCGGTGGTTCTCAGTCTTTAGGTTTACAGGGCGGTTCTACTAGCGGTGCTAATGGTGCTCCTATTGGTAATGCCGGTGCCGGTATCGGTGGTAACATTGTTAGTTATACACAACAAGGTCCTGGTATTTCTTACATTGGAAATATGTACGGTGTAGGTGGTGAAGGTGATATAGCCTATAATAAACTTGTTGACGGTCCTCCAAATACCGGTAACGGTGGCGCAGGTGGCGGTAGTCTAGGACCTCCATCTGGACGAATGCCACCAGTAGCATCCGGTGGTTCAGGTGTTTTCATATTTTCCGTAAAAGCGTTGTTGCCCGATAAGAAATAATCACTTCAGTCAATTAACTAAACTGGTTTTTATTGAATTAAGTTTCGCAAGAACTGCGAAAATCAATTCAATTATTTAGCATTAAGAATTAGAGTAAAATGTTAAAAGGACATATTATTATATTGATCCTTTTGGTATTGCTATTTATTTGGGTTTTTGTCATACCTATAGCTCGTAGCAAAGCCGGCGGCGAAAAGGAGGCGTTTGACGATGTGAACTATATGAGTGACTATACAAATGAACGAGCTAAAATGATAAATATGACTAATCAGATTTATAATCCACTCGGCGCTTCACTCGATCCTCTAATCCCTCATTTTGCTGTCGCAAAACAGGACATTGATCCAACACTGAGTGATAATCAATATATATTAAAATTCAACCAATTCACCAATGCCTCAAATCAACAAGTTTTGGCTGCTCTCCAAACTCCCGACCAAAGTCCTACAGGTGACTCTGCCACATTTATGGGTATAGTTCCACAAGATGTAACACCCCAATTACCAGGTCCTAATGATATGTATATAGCTGCTGTAAAATGTCAAGCTAATCTCAAGACCCGTGCCAGTTGCTCCCAACTCAATGACCCTGCTAACCAACTTTGTGGTATCTGTATCAAAGGTGGTACCGCACTTGATGGAAGTTCTCCTAAAACCTATATTGGTGGTCTTCTATCATTATTCCAGGACCGAAGACAACAGGAAGAGGATGCCGGTGATAATGATCCAATATATCAACCTAGTCTCGGTATGTGTCCTCCCGGCATGTTCTACGTAGATGCCGACTCATGTACTAAGGCAGTCAACCAACTCAACTGTAAAGAAATCGGTGAAACCGGTGGATTTAACGGCGGTTCAACTACTGAAGGACTTACATTAGACAGTGTCTCTTGCGCCCAAGCACCAGTCGCCGGCAGTGACGTCTTCGTATATCAACCATCTAATCAAGCATACACAGTATTACTTCGTATTATTACACCATTCAATACCGGTATTACAAAGGTTGTTGCCACACATCGTCCATCAGGCAGATCTTACACTGCTACAAATGAAGGAAAAGCGGGACAAGAGTTCACACTTAAAATACCAAATGTCATCGAAGCCGATACAGTCGACGTATTAGTAGCCCAAGAAGCTCCTAATCGTACAAATGGACAGTCTGAAGTATTCTTAGTTAAGGAAGCAAGTGTTACAGGTAATAGAACATATGACGCTGATGGTGCTAAAACATTATGTAATCGTCTCGGCACTTCTGTCGCTACCTCCGCCCAAATTAATGAAGCATTAGAAAACGGATTACAATCCCAATATTGTGGTATGACTAGTGATGTTGGCGGTATGTTTGCGGCACAATCAGGCTCATCCAAAGTACAATTACTTCCTGTCGGCTCAGCACCTTCAACTGGTTTATGTGGTCCAGCAGTCGGAGCATGGTGTTACGGTTTCAAACCAGCGGAAACATTGACAAGTTTTACCACAACAAATCCTATCAAAACAAAATTCATTAGCTTTTTCGACTCTTTCGGTGATAACGCTACACCACCACAAGGACTTAGTCAATATAGTAGATTTAGTACTGAAGGTGAATTGGATCCACCAGGTCATTCTAACCGCGCTGTAATCATACAATGGGAAATGGCCGGTTCAAACAGTCGTACAATTCCATTCCAACAGACTATTACCATGATTAACGGTTTTCCTACAAATAATGTATTACGTCTTCTCGGACCTTACACACGTAGTTCTCTTATCTCTGGACCATCATGGAACTCCGATTCTACTATCGTAAAGAACCAGTTCTGGTTCTGGTCAAATCAACCCAAGAGTCAAACCGTCGTATTTACTTCTCAAGTACCAGGTTTTCTCAATAATCCCTATTACACCGATGATATCGCAAGGGCACCAAATGGTCCTTTGATCTCCAAACAAAGTACAAGTGCCTTGTTACAAACCTCAGCTTGTATGGCTAAGGATCAAACTCCTGGCAACTACGGTGCTGCATGCTTACTCGAACTCTTCCAAGGTGTTGGTGGTATTCCTGGAAAAGGTAAGCTTTCCACAGAAAACGGAGGCTTATCTCAACTCAATAGTATGGGTGATATTGATGCTATTTCCGCCTACCTCAACGGACTCTACAGTGCTGCTACAAGTGGTAGAGATGGAGATGGTAATCTTATCAGCAACGATTCTACAACACGTATGAATGCTATGAATGATTCTGCACAAAAACTTTTCGGCTTTGATATATTGAATCCTTGTGAAACAATCGTTGATAATGCCGATGGTTCAGTTGGAGTAGTACCTACACCAATCAGAAGTGTAACATCAGATTGTCTCCAATTCTTATGGCTCAATGCTGGAAGCAATGAAAGTAGAATAGGTAATAATGGTGCTACTTATACAAGTATCTTAGACCGTTTCAGTGGTCTTTTGAAAACCGAAAGCTTACCTGCTAAACGTAAACAATACCCATTCCAAGCCTGTCAGTTAACCGGTTCTATGTCACCAATCAAAAACGGCCAGCCAGATATGGCAGTTGTTTCAAATCTTCTTAAGAAAAATAAAAGCATATTAGATATTCAAAACTACTTTGATAGTATTCATAAAACCGCTAACAACTTTGCCAACGATTACAAAGGTGATAAACAGAGTGCCGGTGCCCAAGCACTTGCCATCAATCAATGTTACGGCATTAATCAGATTAAGAGTCCAACTGTTGGTTATGGATGCGGCAGCTGGACACCACAAAATCTTGTCGGTCTCAAATTATGGTTAGATGGTGCCGATCCAGATGGCTCAGGCAACAAACAAGATGTCGGTACAGTTATTTCCACATGGAAAGATAAATCTAGTCTTAACAATGACGCAACCGCAACCGGTAATCCATCACTCGCATCTCTCAACAATAGAACAGCAGTCTTCTTCGATGGTGGCTCCTATTTACTTGGAAAACTCAGAAATAACAGCCGATTATGTACCGTCTTCGCAGTTGTCATGATGTCTGGTAGAGCCGATAACAATAGTCGTATTGTAAGTTTATCTTCCAATGGAGATGTCGATTACACAGATTCTTCTGAAGTTGTACCACTTTATCAGGCCAAATCAACAACCGCACTTGGAACTGGACGTGCTACATTACCACCTGGTGGCTCAGGAAATTGGACTTTTGCTACAATTGTTAATAACAACTTGAATGCCAATGTTCCATACATCGCCGGCTCTCTCTACGACATGAATGGAGGAAATCTGTTTATCAACGGTTCATTATTCAAAAGCTCGAACGCAGCTGGAATATTCAATATTAGTGAATACGGTATTGGTAACTACTCTGGTACTCCAATAGCATCAGAACCATTCAAAGGATTAATCGCAGAAGTATTAGTATTCTCATCTGCTCTCAGCGATAACGAACGTCAGCAAATAGAAGGATATCTCGCATGGAAATGGGGACTTCAAAACTCATTACCAGCAAATCATAACTTCAAATCTACTCCTATTGGCGGTGATAACATTGCTAATATGTAAACTCCTTCAATTCTAACAATAATGTATCGTAAAACGATAAACTATTGATTAAATAGGGATGATTTTAGTACTTTTAACCGCTCTGGTGCTATTATTAATAATCGGATTGACCTATTTCGGCATACGATACTATGTGAGCGAAGGATTTCAAGATGCGGCGGAACAGAGACAGTTCGTAAAAGACCAATCTGTAGTGTATGAAAACTACGATAAAGATATCCTCACGAATCCTGGTGTCAAAAATATGAGTTCCGCACTCATTGTTCCCGACATCTTCCTCGATATGGGCGCAGTTGATAATGAAGCTATGGCTCAGCGATTGATAGATGATCCTACAAACGGTTACACCGATTACGATAACAAATTCTGCCGTACCGCACTATGGCCAGCTAATCTCCCCAAACATCTCCGAGGCGCACGCGAAGGTTGTGGCTGGTGGTTTGTAAAAGAACCGTCTCTCACCTCTACCGGTGTTCTCGGAACTCAAAGCGGTCCCGTATTCACCGACGGACTTCCTAATGGTGGCGAATGGATATGGGACTTGGCGAAAGCGCAAGAATTGGAGGAGATCAAAATGTGCCGACAAATTACGAGTTGCGAATTAATCGACGTTAATTCCGTCCATTTACGATGCGGATTCTGTCCTACATCCGGTTATGCGGTCCCCGTAAACACGGACGGTTCCGAAAAATATGTCTCAAATGTCGCCGCTTCATGTGGTGTTCCCGTAGTTATGAACGGTTCCGATTGTGCTGCTAGTAGTACCAGCAAAATCTCTACTGTCGCCTCTGACGGCACCAATTGTCAGAACTACGGACGCCCTTCCGCCGATGGTTCGCTTCGACTCTACAACAAAGAGGAATGTGATACACTCAACGGCGTCCTACGAAACGACGACCAATGTATTAGCCAAATCGGCAGCAACTATTCCAAAGACTGTGCTTCCTTAAATAAACCGGTTAGTAGCGTTTGCGATCCAGATGCTCGCGGACGACTCACCGGCGACTGCCTAGTAAGCATTATGAAAGGACTCGGTTATACGTCGCGTGGAGCTCTAATGCGCATTGTGATGAATGGCGGTCTTCTAGAAATAAATGACCGTGCGGCAATTGCTCAACTAGCGGATGTCGGCGTCAATATACCAGCCGCTATTCTGAGTGGCGGCGGTAGTGGTAATGGAGGGGATGGAGGCAAAATAGATAAAAACACGGCGGCCAATCTCTACATGCGAATAAAAGAACAGTCGCGCATCGGTGTTTCCAGTCGCATTCGCGAAGCGGCAAAATGGCTCGTCGTTGGAACATTAGACTTTGACCCCTGTACTTTCGATTCAAATGAAACCGGTCCCTTCCCTTTGACCTGTTTACAACAACAATGGCGAATGTCAGGATGTCAGCCTGCCGGTACCGATTATCCCGCCAATATCAAAATGGCCGAAGCGTACGACGATATGACATGGGGGCAGGTAACCGACCTGTTTAGTAAAAAATACGACTCAATAAACGCTGCTAGTAGTTACGATGAACAGGCTGACAATATTATGAAATGTCTAGGAATAAAAGTTCAAAACGGACCCGTCACTTCCTGCGTAACTAACAATTGAGGAAGGAAATTAAATTATCAAAACATCCTAGAGAAATAGCAGATGTTTATCTGGTTAATTATTATTGCTATAATGGTCGTAGCATTGACAGTTTTGGTATTGCTACGAAAATCAAAGGTCGCTAGTATTGAGAGTTTCGCAAACGCACCCGGATCAAATAGTTCCGCACCATCGTTTAACGATTTCTTAGCATCGATCGGACCTCCTCCAAATGTAGCCAATACATTACAGAACTCAACCACTAACTTTCTTAACAGCCAGATGAACTACGGACAAAACGTCCTCGGTAAAGAAGTTTTGACTAATGCAGTTATGCCTAACTTCGCAAATATGCCAATGTATAATACAAACGCTGTAAATGTACCCGATATTTATTTGAACTCGCCTGAAAACGTCATCGTCAAACAGGTTGAAAACGATAATAACAGTCAATTTACTAACGCAGATATTCAATGGTGTAAATCGGCCGCAATGCCTGCCAACTTACCACCCCATGTTCGCGGTGCTGCTGTAGGATGTGGTTGGTACTATATACCCGATCCAAACATGCCTTCTAGTGGTGCCCTCGGTCAAATCGACGGTCCTATCTATCCAAACGGCCAAAACAACGACGGAGTAAACGGTATTCCTCACTACGGTAACGGTCAATGGGTTTGGGACCTCGCTCTTGCCCAACAACTCGAAGAAATCAAGAACTGTGCTCGTATCAAAGCCTGTATCGCAATAGACGCACCATCCGTTCAAGGTAAATGCGGTTTCTGTACCGACGCCGGTCATGCTATTCCCGCTAACCGTGATGGTAGCGAAAGATATACACAATCTAAAACCGTCGGCGGAATCACAGCACCTGCTGCCACATGTAACTCAGCTCTCATTATGACCGGTGCCGCCTGTGCCGGTCCAGCCCCACCTCCATATGTATCTCCTCAAGGAATCAACTGTGGTAACTACGGTTTCCCATCCGACGACTACAGTCTTCGTCTCTATACTAGCAGCGAATGTAAGGATTCTTTACAAGGAAACTTCAATCCAGCCGATAATACCTGTATGGACCAAAGCGGTAATAGTTTTAGTGCTTACTGTGCTCCACTCAACGGAGTTAAACCCAGCCCCAATTTACCAGTTTGTACTCCAGATTCAAACGGACGACTCAGCAAAGCCTGTCTCATCACACTCGCTCAATCGGTCGGTCTCACATCAGGTGGTTCTATTATCCAAATGTTACAAACCGGTTCTGAACCAGGACAACTCGATAAAGTCGCTATTCAAATCATGAAAGGACAAAATGTTCCAGTCAATCCAGTTTTATACCAAGGTGGTGCTATCTTAACTGCTGATGCCATCGCAGCCTACGACAATATCTACGGTCAAATCCAAAGCGGCTCTGAACCAGTCATTCAACAAGCCGCTATGTGGCTCTGTATCGGTACAAACAACTTCGACCCATGCGATCTTCCAGAAGGCACACCCGGTCCATTCTTCACTGAATGTATTCAACAACAGTGGCGAATTGCGGGATGTCAACCAGCAGGTACTCAATATCCATCCCAACAATCTACACTCGACGCACTCAATACTCTCACTTGGGGCGCAGTCAAGTCGATGTTTGCCGGCACTTACAGTGCTATGAATAGCGGAAACGATCCAGTTCAACAAGATATCGCCGTTCAACGATGTCTCGGTATCACTACTCAGCGACCACCTGCTACACCATGTGTTAGCTTAAGTCGCGATTCATTGATTATTAACTTGGATAATTCCGCTTTCAAAAACCCAGATACCGCTTCCGCTTACACTATGAAAGGAACATGGCCATCTGCTAACGGTGTTTTCATCGGTAACTTCATCGCCAACGGAACAAAGGTTTCAGATAGTTTAGGTGTACAATTTGACGGAACAACTGTTCTCGGTAGTCCAAATCTTGTCGACCAGGTATTGAATCTCCCTTTGTCAAGAAGTATTGTTAATGGACCCGATCCAAGTACAGTTACATCAGTACCACCTTCACCACCTCCTTCTCCTGGTTACATTCACGGTGATTGGGTTGCCGGCGGTATATTACCAGGTGTTCCTATCGCTAACAAAGCTCTCGACGATAAGGGAAATACCGTTTACATGATATTTGATGATATCTACACTAAAATGGTTAATTCAAACGGTGTCGCAAAATATTACGTAGGTCCCAACTCTCAATACGATGCCTCCAAATGGCCATCTTATAACGATGCCGGTAATCATTACCAATTATCTGCTCCAAGTGGTACATTCTCATTCGACGAAAACAAACCAATCTTAACTGCCGCTGGAAAATTAGGTGACTGTGGTTATCCACCAGGTGCTATTGGTATCAATGGTGATGGTCAAACAAGATGGTCTATCGCATTCAACTCAGGTGTTAACCCAGTTCAATCACCAGACGGAACAATGCCTACTCTTGTCGACCAGATTAACGCAATTGTTAAGGATACATCTAGTAACGGTCAATCTCTCGCCGTAACAATCACAACCGATAGCGGACTTAGCTGGTCAGGACCAATCACTTCAGCAGGAAATGGAGGTTGGTTGTTCTTCTTAAACGGTACTGGTCCATCACCAATTGCTCCAAACGGAACCTATTACTTCCCACAAAATAACGGAAACAATTACCCACCATTCCAAGATTGGGATTCTGCTACTGGTATGAACTGTACCTTGAGTGTTAATGTATCTCTTTCCAACGCCGAAACACGCGAACTTTGGATCAATCCCACAACCGATACATGTGAAATCCTCGCAATCTTAACCGGTCCTTCTTACTCTCAAAGCTACACCGCAATGGCTATCAATAAGGGTCAATTAGTCATCGCACTCCAATCAATTGAAAAGGGTTACACCTTCTTTACCTGCGGTAAGATTGCCATCGGACAATGGTCTCACATCGTTCATAGCTACCGTGATGGCGTAAATCAGGTATGGATTAATGGTGCCGGTCCAGTTTCTCCTCCATCAAATCTCACACGTGCTTCATACAACGGTTATCTCGGCTACTCTCTTGGTGGTGGTTCTAGACAAAACCCATTATACCAGAGAGCACCAACCGCATTACCATTCCAAGGTGAAATCGGTGCCTTCCGTGTATACAGCCGCGCCTTCAACGCCGGCGATGTGCAGACTAACTTATCCTCTACAATCGATACCTATGTCAATCAGGTACAACTCGCTACCAAGAACGACCCTAATGCACTCGCAATGGCCGCCGGTCAATTCTATGTACCATCTCTCAATAAAGCAATCAACTACCAACCTAGACAACCAGGACAATAATAAGTTGATTCAATAGTTTTTCTATATATGTCTGGAATCCTGACAATTATAGAAATATGTGAAGCATACAGGCACCCCATCTTGGTGTCGTAAATTGTGCGATCTCGACGTAACCCGGCTGCTTACGTGGTGGGCGAAAGTATCTAATATTCTCAGCTCCTCGCACATCCAAATAGAGACTTGTCTCAATATATATACTATCGGTCTCGGGTTGAGTCAGGGCTCTTTGTACTCGCTCAGTAACATATTTATCTAGTGCAAGCGAATAGACGGCCAACTCCATCTTACGGCTCGAAGGGGTGATTGGTGCCGGTGCTGGTGGTGGTGCTGGTACCGGCTTCGCAATCTGAAGTTGTGGCGTGACCGGTTCATTGCTGAAAATCGCATTAATCTGCTGTTCTCGTTGTGCCATCAAATCGCTCAGGCGATTGCTCAGTTCATTATTGCCGCCGCTAGATTCTTTCACATAACCCGACCCCTTCATTCGTCGCATCGGACACGCCATGTCGTCTATTAATGCTTTCAAAATTTGATGTTTAAAGATTCCTCACTTATTAATTAGCAGTAATATGACGGAGAGAAAACTTGTATGCGTGGATATTGTTGCAGGACGAACTTTATACAGTCGCACCGTCTATACTGAATATGAACCGACGCCCGAAGATCTTAACTTCTACTATAAAGAACTTTGCGGCTTAACCGATGCCGTAGTGACCTCTAGTGTCATTAATGTTCCATCTGACTTCAATCAGGCTCTTGTCGCTTTTAGCGAACAGATTCCTACTCGCTTTCCTAACTACGATATCACCGCCACGATTGAAGAGGCTGATAAAATCATCAAATATCACGACTATATCCATCAAATGACCCAAATGGAGATGGCTCGGGCCGCTCTCAAAGTACATATCACCACCGCTGCTACCGCTCCCAATGGCAGCGATGGAACCGACAAAGAAAGTTTAAAAACCGAAAGTGCCGAACCAAAACGACCGATGCTTCGTCGTCACGGCTGGGTTCGCGAAATCTTACAGGCTCTCGAGAGTGAAGAGGCACCCATTTGCGACGATATCGTTCCCGTAGAGCAGGATAACTTCATTCCGCACGCTTGGATTCTAACACCAGTATTGGCGACCGTTCGCAATGAACGAGGAAGTCGCATACTCATGAATACCGTTAAGGGAAAACACTGGGAACGACTTCTCGGTAGCAGTTTGTTTCCCGATTTCGTAGTCAGTCGTCGTATAAGCACTCATAATTGGCTTTTCCAACACAATACCGCCGATGACCTACTCCGTGCCACCCTCAACTTCTATATCGCCTCACAAGATGCAAAAATGGTGGGCGGACTCAGTGGCTGGATTCCCGCCGCCGAAAAAGAGTTCAATCTCCTCATGCGTACTTTCAAGAAAATCAAGGTAAATGAACGGGTGATGACACAGAGCGATGATCCTACGCATATCTTCAATATCCTCAACAACATTGAAGTTCGTTGTTTGGTTTCGAAGGCCGAAGACCCCGCCATTCATCCGCTCAACATCCATATATTTCGTAAATATGTGAACTACGTTGGTCAGGCACTTGGCGTCCCCTACGAAAAATATAGCACCGAAGGGGTGACACAAATATTACGCCGTTGGGAACAAAGCGAATTTGGCTTTCGTGCCGACGTTGAACCGGTTGTACCCGCTTGGGGCACGGTCTGGAATCTTATAACGGGAGCCGCTGCTCCTACCGTTGAACAGGTTGCCCTATTTCTAGCGACCCTCGATACTTGGAATCCGCACGAAGCGAATCTCCTTTCACGGGACCAGTTGGATTCGATAGCCGAACAATGGGTTGAAATATTTGTGAAAAAAGAGACTGTTCCCGATGCCGACGGGTTTGAACTCGTATTGATTCTATGCGATGAAACACGTCGCTGGTGTCTCCAATATCTGCCGGCAGTATTATTTGAAAAGATTCTCAAAACCGAACGACTTTTGACCGGGGTCTATACCAAATTCGGTTATATAATGACACGATCACATATTTATAAAAAGATGACAGGAGTCAAGTTACTCAAGCCTTCTAACAAAACTGTATTTGAAGGAAAAGTGGTGGATAAGGCGCCTTATATTCCTGATCCGCCTCTATGGAAGGTACATCATGCGGAACCGAAAAAGATGCCAGAGTTTACGAAAAATGGTAAGATCCGCGGCCGACGACCAAAAGAGGGCACTCCCATCTCAAAAATGCGACAAGACATCATTCTCAACATGATGAGAGAGGCGGGCGTGGACGTGAAAGTGGGGGTCGATGGGAAACCGACCCCTGCTAGTGCTGCTAGTGCTGCTGCTGGTGATGCGGTAGCCGATGCGGCATCCGAATCATCAAACTCAAGCGTTTCTGCCGACGACGAAGAAGAGAACGAACTCGTAATGAATTTATCAGTTTAGGAACTGAGCGAATTGGCTTGGGCCGCCGTATAATTACTATTCTGTGTCTGATTCACCTTATTACTATAATCTACATATGTCTGGTTTGTCTGGTTCATTATGTTGTAGGCGCCGACTGCGTCCTGATATGTAGTTCCTACCATATTGACGTATGTTTGGATTAAATCATGACCCTGTGAAAGTGTAGTATAATATCCGATCTGTTCCGGTGTCATACTACTTGTTGGAAATGGTACAGGAAAACTAAACTGTGTATTAACATATGGCACGTCTTGGAAGCTCTCGTATTGACCGCCATAGATAATATTACATTCCTTATCAGCAGCATCGTTATAAGTCTTTTGTTTATCCGGATCCATAGAACTGTATCCGTCTATCTTTTTAATAAAATCGTTTTTACATTTTGAAATCTCAGCTGTTACTTGAGTGTTGTTTATATAAACTTTCAAGTAATCCGCCGTTCCCTTCACGGCCTTACATTCGCCCAACCATGCTCCAAAAGAGGGAGCAGTAATAATATTACTAAAAACAGCAAGTTTTGCTTGTAGAGTCTTGGCAAGTGGTGCTAGACGTACCGACATATCCTGGAATCCTTCAGTTGTAGAACTGTCACAGTCTAACATGGCTCCCTCCTTATGAAGTTGCTGAAACTGTGCTACCTGATTTGCCCACGATTGAACCGCATTCTTAGCACGATTTTGTTGGAACTTCTTTTGTTCTTCCTTACTCATCGAGTACTCCGATTCGTCCGCAACTTCCGCCGCTTTACTTTTAACATACTTATCCTTAACGTTATTGTATATACTACATGTTTGTCCTCTCATATCGCCAGTATTAGTCATCGCATCCTGTATTTTTGCCATTGTACTCTCCAGAGCCCCGTTCATATTATTCAATGATTCGAACAAATGGTTATTAATGGTATTAACATCCTGAAAATGTTCATACGAATTACGAGGACCGGTAGTACAACTAATCGACTTTATAAGACCGACAATAAAAGAGATTACAAAAGCGATTCCTAATACAAAAAGAATATATGATATAATAATTCCTAAAACATACTCCTTACTCGGCTTTGCGTTAGCCATCCCTATTATTAAAACATATAATCATTTAGATTAGGAAAAGGATGTATTCTTCTTATTTACGTGCTAGTATTGGCGGAATCGGTAGTGGCAACTGTGGCTACCCGCAACCTCCAACATTACCAGCCGGTACTGCATATCGTCCTGCGCCTACTGTACCGGGCACTCTAGCATATAAAAACTTATCAGAATCGGCACGTGTACAAGCACAACAGTGTACAACTATGTATATCAGTAATATGCCCGTGCCCGTCCAGCGTGGCGATAGCAATAATATCCCGTTCGTCGAGGTGATACCTACGCCGGCCTCCGCTACAACCGCAAGCGTTCAAAATGCGGTATTATTCGCACAAAACAATCCTTATAACCCGGCAACACGTTTCTCACAATATCGTTTCGCAGATACTGTAATTCCGCCTGGTGTCCCTTGTCCGCCTAAACCGGCCCCTAATCCAGCTCCTCTCATTCCATGCGTTCCACCTTTGGTATTTCGGGGTTCAGTAGAAAATGTTGGACCTATCTAGATAAACAATGCCAACAACAAACTTCTCGGCCAGTCTCACAACTGCTCGTCGTCGTCAATTGACCCTTTACGGATGGCGATTAAATGACCAATATTCCTACAACCCAATCAGCAAGTCTGCTGAACAGGCTCCATCTCACGGTGCGCGTTTAACCGGTCCATCCGCCGAAATTCCCCTTGCCGTTTACCAAGGTGCGATTCTCGCCGGACAGCCTAACAATAATGTAAACCCTGGTGCAGTACCAAACTGTAACTCCTGCTCTTCTACAATCACTTTACAGGGTTTTGTACGCAACTCTCCGGCCAACGCACGCTCTCTCGGTGGTTCTGATAACTCATAAACGTTGATAACGTGTAAGTTTCTTACAACATATCAATGACTTATTATGCGTAGGCATAAACTTGGGCTGATGCCAACGAAGATCGGCACATGTAAAAAAGGGTGAAGGCAGTTGCGGCTTGAACTAACGCAGCGACCAATGAAAGCGCAGTGAGTCCCAAGCCCAACTTCTTAAAAAGTGCTAATCCGGCAATGCCAGTAATTAAACTAACAACTCCCATAGCAGCGAAAAAATAGCACCAGCTGTAAGTCCAGGCAGGTGCTTGATCCATTATATATAATAGTTAGATTTTATTTGGTTTTGTAGTTTTTATGGGTTTTTGCTTTTTTTAAGTTTTTTATGGATTTTTGGTTTTTGGTTTTTGGTTTTTGGTTTTATAACTTAATGGTGTGGTGAATCTCGGACTTTTTTTATAACTTTTGTATGTTTTAGTTCTAATAAATAACGGGAATGTAATGGACGTTTACTTCTTCTTTGTGACAGTTGTCTTCTTTGCTGGAGCAACTTTGACTGGTGGAGGTTGGACGACTTCTTCTTCTTCACCGTCATCTTCTTCTTCGTCTTCTTCTTGTTGTGGTGCTTCGGTTTCAACAGCATCATCGGCGACCATGATGTTTTCAGTAGGAGCATCTTCTCCATCTTCTTCATCTAAGAAGGCGGCTTCACCATCATTGGATTCAGCTTCAACATCGACACGTGCTTGAACGAGTTTCCAGCTGACACCGAACTTTCCACCTGCTACCCAGATGCTAGTTGCGTCGAGGATACAAGTGACTTGAGCACCACGACGAAGAACTTCCAATGGGCCCTTGCCTTCAATCTTTTGATTGTTGCTGTCATAGAGGGTGGTTTCAAATACAATTGTACCGTATTTCTTCTTGATAGCAACTGATTGAAGAGGATCACGATCAGTGTTGGTCTTCTTATCCTTGCCTACACGGATGCTCTTGGTAAATAACTTGGCAGCAGTGATAGTTTCTTTAGTGAGACTATCGTTATCAAGCCAGTTTTTACAATTCTTAACGGCGTTTTGAATGACTACTTTGTCAATTTCGTTAAGCATATTGTAATATGCCTTGACCTTTGGGTCAGTAGCGTGATTCTTCAAGTCAAGATTGACCTTGAACTTACCATTATCTTGGTAATCACTAGCATTGAATGGGATTCTCAAACTAGGAGTTTGAACACGGAGCTTACCACCGTTGTAGTTGAGATAGACTATGGCGCCACCTTTATCTAATTGTTTTTTATTAGAATCGACTTTGAGATTTGCAGCAACGAATGATGAGGCAGTGACGACAGACATTTTTATTTGCGAATTGTTTTACTTATAGATCAGATATGTACAACAACGAGGGAATGACTTCCAACAAAGATAAAAAAGATGCTATCAATTTTTATCTTTTTGGAGGATAAATTTTTTCCAACTCCCGCTCAATTCAGCGAAAGCGGCGGCATGTTCCGCAGAGGCGTCAAAATTACATTTCTAGTATTCCATTCCGGCATATGTATTATTGGCGAAGGTACTTGCTCTAATCGGTCATCTCCAGAAACGCTTTCATATAACCATGGATAAGCTATACGTGCTGGAATACTAACAAGAGTAAGAGATGTCATAACGTACATCGCACCTAATATACGGTCGTTCTTATCTTCTGCTGCCGTAATTAGCGTTCTTATTATCCCCATATTCAACTTCTGTAGGCGTTCCAACGGATACGAAGATATAGCATACGGCGAATGTTTGAATAGGGGTTGCTGTTGAATATTTGGCACAATCTGTATTTTTTGTAAAGATGATAGATTTGCCCTATAGTTCCATATAGCATATAGATTTCTGTAAAACCGACAATGATCTACCAGATTCATATTCAGGAACCAATCCGGCGATGAATAATAATTCAGCTCGTCGATGGCCTGAAATAAATCTACGATCTTCATACGATATTGCTGTATAGGAGAACTTGGAGAGAGTTTCGCCCATTCAGTTGAAAATTTATGCGCCTTCAGCATTTTGACTATCCGATCCACTTTCTGTATTACCGACAATGGTATGGGGTCACGTGTGAACGGATTTTGTGGAGCGGCGGTTGTGGTTGCCGGTGTATTGGCGATTAGCGTTGCTATAGAACGTATATCGAATCCATACACATGCTTTTTATCAACATACGAAAAGAATAGGGCTCCGCTAATATCGGCGACCGCATCGGTAGAGAAGAAGTCGGTATCATTGGTGCATATTTGACGATTATAGAATGCCGGACCGCGAGTTCGTGCCATATAGCGACGAATCGCCTGTTTTAGCCATCGCTGTATCTTTGTCATAGCGGCTGACTTTGGCGCCGGCAAATATAGAGACTGATCGTTCGCTTCGACGGACTTTTCCTCCTGGAATCGCGACTTTTGTGTAGCAAACTGTATCCATGGCTTCGGATTTTTGTAATGTATGCCGCAATAATCCCCGTGGGTCGCAATATTACTACAGCGACTTTTGGGATTACGCTTTGATTTGATATTGTTACAAAGTGAGTAAGAGTTTTCCATCTTTCTGTCAGTGGAAAATATTAAAATCTGGGGTAACGGCTAAAAAACTTTTCCTCTAAAATGACAAAAATTGATTGGTCCAAAAAATCTTAACCGTGATAAGCATTCCCCGCGTTTGAAAGAGATAAAAAACTCCTCGGCCAGACATATAACCAACAATGAGCTCCACCGCCACCAAATCCTCCGCCTCTAAGAAGACTACAAAAGCCGCAGCAGCCGCTGCCGCCGCACCAGCCGTCGCTGCCCCTGTCGCAGCACCAGCCAAGGCCGCCGCACCAGCCAAGGCCGTAGAAACACCAGCCGTTGCCGCACCAGTCACTGATGCCGCAGCAGTTGCCGCACCAGCCGTTGCAGCTGAAGAAGTCAACATCGTCAAGGAATTCAACACCCTTGTCGAACAAGTTAACTCTCTCCGCACCTCCCTCGCCACCGTCTTCTCCACCATGAAGAAGCTCGAAAAGCAAATCCCTCGTGAACTCAAAAAGGCACAAAAGGGACGTCGTCGTCGCGCAGCCGCCACTGAAGGTGTAGAAGGTGCCCCAAAGAAGGAATCTGTCTTCACAAAGCCAACTCCTATCTCTGAAGCCCTCTGTACCTTTCTCGGTGTCGCAAAGGGCTCCTCCCTCTCTCGCTCTGAAGTCACCACAAAGGTCTGTACTTACGCAAAGAGCCACAACCTCATGGACAAGCAAGTCATCCGTGCCGATGCCGCTCTCCGCAAACTCCTCGCCCTCACTGAAAAGGATGAACTCAAGATCCTCAATCTCCAACGCTACCTCAAGCCTCACTACATCAAGGCTTAAATTACCTAGAGATTGTATAAATCTTATAATGTCATATATACAATAATATAAAAATACGAAAAAGATAAAAACCAATTAAATACGAAAAAGATAAAACCCATACAAATACGAAAAAGATAAAAACCCATTAAATACGCAAAACCACAAAAAGTAACCAAAGAGATTTTTCATTGTCTGCTTGGTTCCTTAGCTCAGTGGTAGAGCACATGGCTGTTAACCGTGAAGTCGTAGGTTCAATCCCTACAGGAACCGGTCTCGAAAGAGAATGGTGGACGAGCCCAACTCTGCTTTGCCGAGTGGGGGACGAGATTTTTTTAGGCTATATTATAGCCTGAAAAGTTCGGCAAAAACTTCTAACAAAAACACATATTGTATATAAGATGTCGGCAAATAAGGAATTGGTCGATGCTGTCCGGCACTATGTCCATTTCGACAATCTTGCCGAAGCACTCAATAAACAGGTCACCAACGCACGATCTATGCGCTCGCAATACGAAAGCAAGATACTCGGCAATCTAGAGGCAACCGGCATGAAAAACGCCGTCCTCCAAATCAACGGTGCCACCCTACAACGCGCATCGCGCTCACAAGCGACTCCCCTCTCCTGGACATTTCTAGAAGAACAATTACGTATCTATTTTTCAAACCGACCCACCGGCGATGAAACAACCGCCATCCTCGACTTCTTACAAAATCGTCGCGGGTCTAAAACGACCGATTATCTCAAAAAAACAGTAAACAAACCGACACCGACCGCGGAAACGGGTTCCAAAATAACTCCGGTTTAGTAATATAGACAACTTATTTATTTACCCTATTTTGTAATTAGGAGTTGGGAGGTGGAACATGAATGTTAAACTATTTACTGAATCACATGTGTCTATTATAAATAGATTACAGCAAAAGATTATACACAACAATATAACCCAATGGTTCCACAGAACCGTTAAAGGTAAAGATAATGAAGGAACACCATCAGAAACAATATTAGAATTATGTGACAATTTCATCGATTTGCTCAAAAGAAAACGATTAAATTTAAGCGTACCAGAAAAACGATTCCGTCGTAATATGTGCGCTGCTTTATGTACAATGAAGATGTGTAACGATACAAACTTACGTAGGCGATTTCCGCGGGATATGTATCCCGAAAATTGGACGAACGAAATGGAAAAAATATGGCAAGAATGGATTACCCAACGCTGTTTCAAAGATTGGCACTCATTCTGGGGGCGATTACCGGTCCGCGAATGGGAAGACCAGGTCCCAGGATGGCGAAAAGGAATAGAATATCTACTACCAACCTATGTTCGTCGTGAAGTAGAAGTATTAATAGATGAAGAATTGATAGTTGAAGATGACGATGGTGAATATGTAGATACAGCACAGTACGATCCATCGTACGATACATGGGATTAGATGGTAACAATAACGATTATCGATGATAATACATATTGTTAGTGTGTTAGGCGGACCAGGAATCCTTATTAAATGGAAGAACAGTAGTGTTTTCCAATTCGTCACGGAATTTCTGTACCTTCTTTTCAAACTCGATTTCGTCCGTTGTTGGTGGAAGAGCGACATCACTATCGTTCAATTCATCTACTGCATTCTTGGCAGGACGAACACCAAAACAGTTTACACCAAAAAGCAACTCGGGATTATCAAAATATCCTCCATTGATTCCTGGGCGACCACAGGCGTTATGATATTGAGGGTGTCCCTTCTGAAGTTTTTCGTATGTAGACTTCTGTGTTGGATAAACGGCCATCTGTCCCTTTACCCATCCGTAGTTACACCAATCGGCACCCTGGTCATACGCATCCTTCACCTGATCGTAGGTGGCCAATTCGGCGTCCAAAGCGGAACACACAGCGGCAGCATCATGATAAGTATAAATATTACGACTTACGTTGAATACTTGCTTACCGCCGGTGCTGAAATTCGGGTGTGGTAAAACGCCCGATAAGAAAGTTCCAGGTTGTCCTTCACGCGCACCAGGCATACCGGATGGACGATTGTTAGGACTTGGTAAGTTTGGATGTGGTGGATTACCTTCATCCGGTATTGGCTTGAGTGTTGCCACTAAATCACCTGGTGCCCCCATATTATTCGCCGATCCAAAGTCGGCCGTAACAGTCTGACGACCATTAATAACCTGACCAACATTCTTGATACCCAAATCTATGTAATATCCGATCTTCTTATAATAAACGTAGCAAAGAACGGCTACAAAAATTACGATGGCGGCAATAATCCAAATATTAGAAAAAGCGTTCGATACGCTTCCAACCATATTCTTGCCCGCATTAGCACCACTACTCAAAAAAGATTTTGGTGCTCCAACGGAGCTCACCGTTGCTAATGGATTAAAGTTCATCCCTCTATCTATTGCCTTGAATATGTTTTGTTTTACGCTTCAGGAGCCGCTTCACCTCGCAAATTGACAATAGCACGACGCATCTGCGCATCCAAGAAAGCCAACACATTCTTACGAGTCATAAACGCAATATATGTATCGGCACCGATAGCGGTTTCACCGGGTACATTCTTTATCGCATTATCATCGTATTCATACCAATTGCCTTCCTGTTTCGCATACATCAAATAGTGTCCGCCGCGAAATGATCCTTGATGCTCAATCAGGGCCGTAGTATCGTACATATGCGGTGTATAGTAACGATTGAAAGGATCGCCTCCAAACGCCATCCAAGGACCAAAGTCGAATCTTTCCGTATCCCAAGTGATTTTGCCCAACACCTTATTCATCGTGTTCGTAAATCGCTTGAAAGTGAGAATAATTACATACGGAAGTTTTGAAATACGATTGCGAATTATCGCTTTTCCATTTGTATTACATTTATCACAATGATAGTCGTCTAAACTGTCGTCGGCGAACGCTAAATTCAAACAATCGGTAAGCGACGCATTGACGGCTACACGGTTTGTTAATTCTCCGCCGGGCATCGGCACCTTCAACATCAACCACGGTTCGTATCGTGTAGAGACCGCCTGGCAATTCTCACAAATGACCGCAGTTTGTGTCTGGCCGTGATAATTTTCCACAATCGCCGAATACTCCTTTCCAAAGAAGGCGCGCCACGATTCTATAGCGCTAATATACCCTTTCTCTTCGTCATTTCGTGCATCCCCTAAAATATTCATAGT
>Ga0208379_1000021_pt1 | contig 74703 bp, 43 predicted proteins | sample CryBogCBE02Aug07_FD_184559 | JGI IMG/M metagenome (GOLD analysis project Ga0208379, IMG submission 184559) | Freshwater microbial communities from Crystal Bog, Wisconsin, USA - CBE02Aug07 (SPAdes) | ecosystem: Environmental > Aquatic > Freshwater > Lake | place: Crystal Bog, Wisconsin, USA... | reverse complement strand
GTTGTACACGATAGATAAGAACCGCGTCTTCAAGTAATTCTTTCTGTTTGTAGACTTTAAAAATGTTTTCTAAAATACTTTGACCAAATGGCCAGAATCTGTCAAGACCTTCTGTTAAACTTAAGTGAACAATGTGTTTAGCATCTACTGCGCTTTCACTTTGTCCCAATGTAAAACGGCTACCTGTTGTGTTATATGGCATAGCCGGAACTGTATATGGTGTGTTTGTTCCGCCACCACTACCACCTAAGCCTGTTGCTGGGTTAGCAGCAAAGTCTGTGTTTGTTTTTTGTGCTACACTTAAATTCTGTAGGTTGATGTTTATATCTTTAATTACGTATTGTTCAGGTAGTTTACCTTCACTTTCGTTTACAATAACTTTAATAACTTTAACCATATCAACCCAATATAGTTTAAAGTTTTCTGGGTCACGAACAAAGACCTGATCTCCGTATTTAACAACGTTACGGAAAATCTTAAAGATACGCACATCAAATTCATTAAGTTTACTCCATTGTTGTAACTGTTGTTTTAACAATTCAACTTCATGATTTGTTGGATCATCTTTAAAATTAATGTTAAATGGAGTGTTGTTATGTTGATTTTTCTGTGTACTAAATTCAGCAAGAATATCTAAACATGCGTTAATTTCTGCGTCAACGTCCATCATTTCATATTGGTTATAACGTTCAATACGATTAGGATGTCCTGTATAGACTTCAGGAAGTCGTGACATATAATTTTTATAACCAAAGTCAGTGTTATTCCAACCGCCAGTGCTTGAACCATTTTGTCCTGGACTACTATTCCATGCGCCAGTATTGCTATTAATACCCGAAATTGGGCTACTGGTACCTGCTTTGTTTAAAAATTTGCGTTTATGTGCCATACGTTAAGTATTTAGTAAATTATATAGAATGTCTTAACAATTTGTCTTGTAAAGAATTGCTTGATTCTAATCTTGCTATCACAGTGTCTAATTTTGCTGAAAAGGTATTATTAAGTGTTTTGTTTTGATTTGCTAATTCTTGCATTGCTCTAGTCAATTCGCTGTTATTAAACACTGGTTGTATGATATTTTCCATATCTTGTTTTGTTAATTTTTCTGTCTTATCACCCGTAAGTTCAACTGGTATGCTACGACCGTTTGGCAATGGAACAACTGCTTCTGGGCCTGCTTCGCCAGCAATGCTTATGCCATCAGTAATGCCACCCATACCCAGTACTTTACCTGGGGTTTGACCACCTTCCCATTTTTCTTGAACTTGAGCAAACTTACTAAATTGATCTTTATTCAAATCTCCTAATTTAGTTGTGATTTTTGCTCCAGTTTCCTTTTGTATATCTCTTATTATATTTGCCAACTCAGGGTGGCTTCCTCCTGTTACCCCTTCAGTGTAATATGATACAGCATCAGCAATGTTAAGATTTCCATACTTTTCTTTAAGCAAAGCTTCATGTGCTTTTCTACCTGTTTCCACATCGGGAAATACAGCAATTTTTATAATTTTACCAGAAGGATCTTGTACTCTTAGTGATTGATTAGGCAACGCACCGAGTTTTTCTGCAGTTGCGCCGGCAGTAATATCGCCTGGATTATTTGCTCTCCAAGCAATTCCACCGCCTGATCGTGTTTTTCCGCCAATCTTAGCAACATCACCTAAATCTTTATTCTTTCCGCCGCCACTTACGCCACCGCCAGCACCGCCAGTTGGCATGGCTGTATCAACCGCAGTTTTGATGTACCAATCATTTACAATGTCATAGATGTCTGCTAATTCATGTGCTGTAGTTTCAGTATTTTTTTGTATTTGAACAAGTGAGGTTAGCATATTAGCTGAGTCTAATCCAACTTGTGATCTTCGTTCAGTTGATGTATCTGTTGTTACTGAAGCATTTGGCAATGTAGCAGTTGTAATACTTGGCAAGTTTGATGTGCCTCTTGCTGCTGATTCACCTACACTTGCTGTATCGCTTAATTCTAAACTAGTATATTGATTTTTCTGTAAAGTACTGAGATCCTTACTTCCTGCTGCTATAGTTGCTTGCGCAGCATCAGCTGGCCACCATCTGCCTTGTTTATATATGTAGGCTTTTCCTTTATAGAAAACAGTTTGGTTATATTTTGGATTTTTAATTTTTTGAGCAATTATTGCTTCTGGTGTGTTAGATGATGCCGCATTGGCTTTTTGATCTCTTTGATCAGCAGCACGGCGATTTTGTTTTATATCTTTTCCCAAATCTTTAGCGCCTTCAGCTAATGCTTGACCTCCATAATAAAGCGAAGCAGTTCCCAGTGCTGCCGCTACAGGGGTAGCAAGACCAAAACTTGCGCCTTCTACAACGCCTGCTGCAATTGCTAAACTTCCTGAAATTGCGGCATCTTCTAAAAATTCCTTATGTTTATGAAACCAAACACCCCAAGATTCATCACTTGTATCTTTGATTTCTTTTAGTTGTTTTTCATTTTGCTTTGTATTTTCTTCTAATTTTGTTTTTTGTTCATTAACTTGTCTTTGTTGTTGATTCAATCTAGGTAAAGGAATGTTAGGGACAACACCTCCAGGCATAGATCCACCGATTGGTTTTAAACCGATCATGTTTAAAGCAGTTCCTGTGACGTCTGATCCTAAATTTTGTCCCATTCCCATCGATGGCATGCCGGGTATATTACCCGTTGATTGCCCAGTATTATCATCATCGTCATCGTCCTTAAAGCCCTCATATAAGCCATAACCAACTGCTAAAGCTCCAGCAGCCATTCCTGCTTTTCCTAATGCTCCTTTTGCTCCTCCTAGTAAACCTTCTGCGCCTTTTCCAAATAAACCAGATAGTCCTTTTCCTCCAGTCAAAGCATTTACTGCTTCTAAGCTTCTAATCGCAGTTAATACACCAAGTGATAATTCAGCAACATATAGTAATCCACCCATTGTTTGTGATATGTTCGCTAAATGTATTAATTGGTTGGCCATTGCCAATTTGTTATCATCAAAGTAAACACCTAAATCACGCATTTGGTCTTTATATGCGTTAAGAGAATCTATAGCAATATCTGTTTTTTCTTGTTCTGTTTCTGTTCCTGGTTTAGGTTTTCTTTGTTCTAAGAAATTTTCTATGCCGCCTGCGTTTTTAATTTGACGACCAAGTTCTAAGGATCCAGCGTCTATACCAAGTGCTGTCAATGTTTTATCTTCTAAGAAGGTTCCGCCAGCACCTACAGGTCCTTCTGCTCTACGTTGACTTGCTTCACCTAACGTAGCTAATACTTTTTGTGGGTCACTGTTTCTAATAAGTTCTGTAAGATTAGGTACCAATCCTAATAGACCTGCTACAGCCTCAGGGTTGTTGCCATAATATTGACCTTGTGTGGCAAATCCTCTTTGAAGTGCGGCAAATCTTTCTGGACTTAAGTAATCTTTTGCTACTGTTAAGGTATTTGTTATACTTTCTAATCTTCTTTGTAAAGCATCAGCTTCTTGATCACGACCACTTCTTCTAAGTGTCTCAACTTGTGCATTTTGCTGAGTAAGATATAATTGATATTGTGTATTTGCTAATACTTGTTCACGACTTTTTTGTAAATCACTGACATTTTTACCAGTTATATTTGCTAATTCATATAACTGATCAATGTATTCGTTAGATGCTTTTCTAAGTGCTGTTGTTCTATCTTGTTGTTCACCTACAATACTGTAAATTGTTTGACCAGATTTTAAGAAATAATTAAGTGCCTGACCCTGCATAGCAAGATATTCATCTTGTTCAAGACCTAATTTTCTATAATGATCTATGTCTTTTTGAACGGCATCGCCATGATCACCAATTAATGAATTTAAATCACTAAAGGCTGCTACGCCTGTTCGAACAGTACCACCAAAACTAAGCAATCCAGGACCAATGTCTGTGATAGCTTTTGTAAATTTATCCATATTCGCAGCATTGTAACCTGCTGCGTTTGCCATTAACTTGAACTGACCAAGTGTTATTTCTGCGCCTTCACCAAATTTGCTTAATGATCCATAAGCTTTGTAAGTGTTGTCAATTTGTTTTAGGTAACTAGAATATAATTCACCAGCTGCTCCTGCTAAATTATTTGTGATTCTACCTATAGCTTCAGTTTGCGGTATAAGCTGATAGACACCAGTAATATATTGTTGTATTGCGCCGCCAAATTTACTTAAATCATATCCGGCACTATCTAACGCATTACCAAAAGATTTTAACGAGCCTACTAATGTATTAACGCCGTTAACAACCTGATTAAGCCCGTTGCTTAACTGAGCAGTTACTTTGGCTACATCTTGTTCTAGTTTTAATTTGCTTTCTGCTGTTAATTGTTCAGCTTTAAGTTGGTTAGTACTTTTTGAACTAACCTTACTAAGTTTGAGAAGTTCTTCGGCTAAAGTTTTGGCAGCTGCAGACGCTTCATTTTGCGTTTCAGTTAATTTTTCTGTTGATTCATTAAGATTTTCGCCAGCCATAATTTTCGCCTATAAATATACTTGTATTTAGTTATCCAAAAAATACACATATATAAGGAATTTTATGACCGATAACCCACTTAAACAATATTTTCGCAGACCAGCATTATATGTTAAACTGCCTAGTCAAGGTTTATACTATGATAAATCTGTACTGAACAACACAGAAACAGGCGATTTACCTGTTTATCCAATGACAGCTATTGATGAAATTACAGCACGAACTCCAGACGCATTGTTTAATGGAACTGCGGTAGTAGAAATCGTTAAGAGTTGTATACCAAATATGTTAGATCCATGGAAAATTAATAGCATGGACTTAGATGCTATACTTATAGCCATTAAAGCAGCAAGCACTGGGGAAAACTTTGAAATTGAAAGTGTTTGCCCAAAATGTGAAGAAAGTGGCAAATATAACGTAAACCTAACTGGATTGTTATTGAATTTAAAATCAGGAAATTATGACAAAGAATACAATGTCGGGGAATTGTATTTTAAATTTAGACCATTTACATTTAAAGAAATGACTGATATTAGTCTGTTCCAATTTGATGTTTCAACTTCTACAGCCTATGTAGAAAGTGATAGCGATGAAGTTAGACTTCAAAAAAATAAAACAGCATTGGAAAAAATAACAGAATTAACTATCAAAATATTAACTGATGCCATTGATTATATTAAAACACCAGTCGGTATTGTAAAAGAAAAGACTTTTATCAAAGAATTTTTATTGAATTGTGATAAAAATACATATAACGCAGTACGTGAGCAAAATGCTTCAATTCGTGAAGAAGGCGAACTAAAACCATTAGACGTTACCTGTGTTAATTGTCAGCATCCATACCAAACTAAATTCACACTGAACATTTCCGATTTTTTCGTTTAAGGCTTCTTAATTTAAAACCCGACGCTATTAAGAAGCTTTTTGATGGATATGAGAATGAAGTCAAGGACATTAAAAAGAACTGCCTAACCATGGCTTGGTATATGAGAGGTGGAGCTACATATACCGATATCTTGAATATGTCCAGTGATGAGAGAAATGCCTTAAATGAATTGATAGAAAGTAATTTGGAAACAACTAAGAAAACACAAATGCCTTTCTTTTAAAAGACAAACTTCGTTTGTCTAAGCCCTCACTTCGTTCGGTCTTATCTTTTACAGTAACTTAATCTATTATAAATTTAAAAACTTTACTTGGTATGCATACCACTTGCCGCTTAGAAGCCATGGTAGTGCTAAACAGCACTACCAAAAAAATAACTTGCCTGCCCGTCATCCTTTGATGTATATACCCCGACTAGCCAGCTATTGTTGCTGCTATTCGCCACCGGTTGCTCTGTAAAGTATTATGGGTCTGTAGTGAATCTGCTAGCTTTGGGCTAGTGTTCAGCAACGCACATTCTGTAACATCAATACATAGTAGTTACAGACTTGTTGGTGGTTCGCAATCTCAGTCGAGTGCCACCTCGGTGTTCCACGACATTTAAAAAAATGCCATGCTTACTCCAGAATCCGCAGGCGACTGGCTTCCCAGGCTTGCTCAAGGAGAATCGGGCAACCCCGATTAAACTAATTGTTGAGTTGAATTAAGAGGTAAAGTGTGAGAGTTTGATTTGGTGTCTGATGAGCCTGAGTATGCCGCAAATATTTCTTTATTAAACTTAAAAAAGTGATCAAATTCGATAATGATCCAATCTTTGTGTTTAGCACTAGTGTAATACAAGAAATGGTCTGTGACCCATGTATACTTAGTCTGAACTACAACAAAGCGCCCCTTACGATTAAATTTCATAAAAAGCACATTAAGATCATTATCTTCTGCTACGTCCATCATTTGATCTAGCCAACCGTCAAGAACTTTACATTCTCCAGATAAAACTAAATGAAATGGGAAATCAGCATAACTTTTACATTCAGCGTTTAGTTTAGGAAAACTTTGTCCTGGAACAATATCTCCCTTAAAACTACGAATTTGTCCTTCATGTAATATTTGTGTACGAGCTTTGTTTTTGCCACCCACATATGCGCCACTACCTGGGGCGCGTATAAATGATTCATTGTATAAGTCTGATAGAAATCTTGCGACTTCTCTTTCAAAACCTGAACCTTTTGCTTTTTGTGGACTTGGCATAGCTTTATATATTCCTACCACTCTGTACCATAATTTTTTGTAACAATATCTTTGTTACATTTAATATTACATTCAAAACTATCATTAACAAAATTTTTTTTATAAAAATCTAAATCTAATACACTTTGTAAAGTTACGTTGTGTAAGTTGTAGCTTTTGCTTAAGTCAACAAATTTATTATTGTGACCATATCTATTAGCTACCCAGCAACAGGGGAAAAACTCTCCCTTGCTGTTAATAAACAATCCTTTATTGCCAATATGACATAAAGGTTTAATATTTCCTATATTTTCTACACTATCATAGTGTGACAAGTTAGTAGTCATAAAACTTTCATTAGGTCGTCTTTCAGTGAAATATGTGTATTCTCTTTCAAATCTATGACTACTACTCATTAATTTTTTACTTGGTTGTAATGTATCATTTTTGCCATAGTGTTCATATATGGCACCAAATTTTGTACTTTTAGTTAATTGAAACATATCAAAACCATATGACTTTGCTAGTTGTTTCATGTGACGTAGTTTGTTTTCATTAAATTTAAATCCAATTGCGTCCCAAACTACATAACATTTATTACTTTCAATTAATATTTTAGCACCATTGATTGAACTATCAAAGTTACTATTAACTCTATATAAATTATTACTGGCATTATCCCAGCCATCTAAACTAAAATGAATTGTATCATATTCATTTAATATGTTGCTACATTCATTCCAAAAATCATTTGATTTATATCCGCCATTAGTCACTATAACAATGCTGATGTTCGGCTTAATATTTTTAAAATACTTTAACACACTTAAAAAATCATGTGCGTATATGGGGTCACCATCGTCACCACAGAATGTAAGTTTTTCTACATGATTTTTAATAAAACTTTCATCAAAGTTTTTTATAAAAAAATCAAGACCTAATTCTGTGTTGACTAAACTTTCAGGCACTTCACTTCGTGCGCATCTTGGACAACGCAATGTACATTTACTGCTTATCTCAATATGCCAATGCCAAAGCGCTAGACTCATAGTACCTCATGACTACTATTATAGGTTGTGAATCCATTTTCTTTAACAACCTTTAATACACTAGGCACACGACCTGCTAGTTCTTCTCTGTGACTGACTAACCAAATACTCTTACTGCGTCTACGACTCATTTCTTTTAAGATAGCCATGCTGTTTTCAACACCAAGTGTGTCTAATCCACTGTCAATAAGTTCGTCAATAAACAATGTATTGATTGGGAAGTATAAATTTTCCCATACATCACGGAAAGCAAAACTTAAACCTAGAATTAATCTGTTGCGTTCACCGCGACTTAAATTATCAAAGTCAAGTTCACGGCCCAATTCTGTAATTTCAACACTTAAATCATTTTGAAATACTACTTGATGTGGTAATCCAATTCTATCAAGATAGTGTGTGAGTCTTGCGTTTAAATAACTTAAGTTTTGATCAATGATCTTTTTACGAACAAAGCTATCTTTACTTACTAATAAGTCTAACAAGAACTTTTGATGATCCATTAATTTTGTATATTCATTTATCTTGTCAAAACTTACAACTTGAAGTGCTTGACTTTCCATTTCACTGATTTGTTCAATATATGGATCAGTTTCTTCACTTTTACTATCAATTTGTTTTAATATATTACTGATCTGACTGCTATGCATTACAGCCTCAGCTTCAGTGTCATAATGTGTTTTTGGTATAATACCTAACTCACCCAAATTGTTTAATTCAGACTGATGTTCAGTTATTTGAGACACAATAGATTCACATTGTGCTAGTGCCTCTTCTAATGCTTTTTCTTTATCGGACAAAACAGTATTATGATTTTCATCATGGAACTCTTGTCCACAAGCATAACATGTATGATTTTTTAAATCTTCAATTTCTTTAGAAAGTTTTTTAACAGTTTTGTTTTCTTTTGTTTGGTCACTTTCCAAACGAGTAATTAATTTATTTAAATCATTAATTTTCTTTTGTTTTTCATTGTAAAGAGTTAAATCTTTATGTGCTTGAAGTTCAACATCAATATCAATTTTTGTTAAATCATCATAAGCCAAAGCAAGTTTAGCCAAATCTTCAGCATGTTTCTTTTGCCATAACGCACTTCTGCGTTTGGTACTTTCGATTTGTTCTTTAACACGTTTGTTGGCTTCTTCAACACCTTGTATTCTAAATTCTTCTTGTTGAATACTATCTTTTACATCTTTAATTAAGTTTTTAAGCAAATCGGCTTTTTCACTTAATAATGTAATTCCCAATAATTGTTCAATAACATTACGCTGATCATTAGCACTCATTGCTAGAAATGGTTCACTATATGTATTAAGCGCAACAATGTGCTTAAACATATCAGGTGTCATACCAATTGCTTTTTCAATTTGCTCTTGTGTTTCTCTATTCTCACCCTGAGCATCATTGCTTTGTACTGTATCGTTAATATAAAATTTTAATATGTTTGGTTTACGACCACGTTCAATCTTATATTCAATACCATTACAACTAAACTCAAGTGTCACCATCATACCCTTACCATTGGTACGATTGATTAAATTATCTTTACGAATGTTATTGATTGGAGTTCCAAACAACACATAACTCAACCCTTGAATAAGAGTTGTCTTACCTGTACCGTTTCTTGCGCCATCACCACCTAAGTCTAAGTTTTCACCTAGAATAAGTGTTAGTTCTTTAGTATCAAAGTTTACTGCTTGTGTAACATTTCCTATTGAAAGGAAATTTCTTAATGTAATATTTTTTAGTATAATCATTGTTCTAGTGTTCTGAAAAAATCACTTTTGGCTAAATTTTCAGCCTTTAATGTTCTTTCAATTATTCCTTCTATTTTTAATTTGGCGCTAATAAGTGTTCTCTGTTCTCTTAAACTACCAACATAAGGATGCACTTTTGTTATTTCATTTAACGCAATACCTAAATGTTTATTGATTTTTATCAACGACTCTAAATCCCTATATTGTCTTGTTTTCATAGATTATTATAAATTTCTAACAGTAACTTAGGTTCATATGAATTGCTTTCTATGTTACTGATTTGATCAATTATTATCTTATCTACGCTTTCAAACTTCAACTCGCCTGGGGCAAGATCAATTGCGTGTAATTCAGATTTAATTGGCATTAATATCATTTCACGTAAATTATGTTTTGGAATTAGTTCTTCTCTTAAGAAATTGGCTTCTTCATAACTGATATCAATATCTAAATGTATTCTGACACTAGAATGGGGCAGTAGATAGCCCGATGGATTCTCTAATACTTCACTTAACTTGTAAACTCTAAACACTGGTTGATTAGGCCAGCTATGAAATATTGGTTCCTGTCCCCACGCTAGTATCATCATACCTCTTTGATCATCTCCAGCATCAGCATAGTTGTGTGGAAAACTATTGCCAATGTACCAAACATTGTTTTTATGTTGTCTTTTATGAAAGTGTCCTGAAAATACTTGTTCAAAATTTTTCATATGATCTACGTTGATTTCACCATGATCTGGCATTTCAACCATTGCGTTCATATAAAAGTATGGCAACTCAAAGTGACCAAACAAGTATTTTCCCTCAAGACGCTTTAATTTCTTATAATCTTCTCCAACTAACCAAGGAGCAATAACTACATCGCCCTCACTATGCCAATCATTTACAATTGTTACATTAGGTAAATGTTTAGCCCACTCAACGCTGTGAATGTCGCGTTTGTCTCTATAGTATAGATCATGATTGCCTGGAATGAAATAAACCTGGCTAAAATTTTCATTTAGTTTTTCCAGCGCACGTAAGCCATATTGCAATGTCGCAATGTTGATACTAGCACGATGATGGTTATAATCACCTAAAAAGAAACAGGTTTCACACCCTTCACTTTTAGCTTTTTCTATAAACCAGTCAACAAAGTTACTACAATCAACATTGTGTTGTATACTATTGCTTTTCAAACCAAAATGTATATCCGTAAATACGGCTGCTTTTTTAAATAAATTCATATTATTCTTCGCTATCGAACTTCATTCCCTGCATTTGTCGTGTAAAACTTGGTGTTAAATTATTCATTTCTAGAATATCGTCACGAATGTTTTGATTACGTTTTTCGGTATTCAATACTCTACAGAAACTATTTGTAATAGCTGCTGTGTAATATGCGAATGGGTTGGCACTTTTTGCCTCATTAAATCGTAACCCAACATATGTTAATTGTAATATTGCGCTACCACGCATTTCGTCATTATATGTGTAACCGCGCCAGTTAAACTTCATAGCATACTTTTCACATAGCATCATATACATTCTTGCTAGTTTGTCTGTAATCTGTCCATGAGTTTTACTAAATTCGCCAGTTTTGACCCCACCTTTCCAATGACTCTTGCCCACACAGTAGGGATCGCCATTTTCATCAATCTTAAAGTGTTGAAAGGGTGGAAAGTTTACTTTGACATGTACCATGTCATCTACTTCATCTTTAGTAGTGGTATCTTCTAAATCGTCAAATTCATTTTCTTCATCGTCAATAAATTCTAAAATATCTTTAGCAGTTTTCTTTTTAACAACTTTCTTTGGTTGTTTAGCACTAACTGGGATATGATCCCAAGTCATTACACGAAATACTAAATCAGTTGTGGGTATGTCTTTATGTGTTAATTTTTCTTCTAACCCAATTGATAATCTGGCAGCACGGTTTTCTTTGGCTTCTTTAATTTTACTAGGTTTTATTATATGTTTTACCGAATTTTCTAAACTACTGTCAGGTGTATCTATAATTAAGTCATATTGATGATATTCTTGTTTGGTATAACAGCAATAACTTGTTTTGCTTGCGTGAATTTCTTTCAAAATGTCTTTATTGTTTAAATAATTGACTGGTTTTTTTGCGACTGTCATAGCTTCCTTATATTATTGAACACATATTACACTATACATTAGATAATGTCAATAAGTTATTGAATAAATTGGTGATTTTTTCGGCGATAAATATTATAAGCAAACTATTTATGTTTAACGCTGGGAAATAAAATGGCAGATGACAATACAACAGTAGACCAAGGTCAGGATCCGGGAATAGAAGTACCTGATGTAGGTAATATAGTTATTCCTCCTGTGGACCAACAAGAGCCATATCCTGGCATTACCTTTGACCAAGCACAGCAACAATTTAATGATTTAGTAGCTACAGGTGCCCCAACTGGTCAACAAGCAGCATATTTGTCATTGGCTGTATCAAATGGTTCGTTATCGTATGCAGACGCACAAAAAATTATAGGAGATAATAATAACTTATCTGCTGAATTTAATGCTCAGTTAGACGATGAAGTTGGTCCGACAACTCAACCAGAGAACCCTGTCCCACAGCAATCATCAAATGTAGCTAACATAGCTAGCGGTGTTATTTCTGGTTTATTTGGTAATGTTAAATTAAACAATGGAAGCCAATTAAATATCGGCGGCTCAACCGCAGTTGGCCAAGCAGTGTCAACACCAATTACAATTGTAACTAGCCCCTCACCTGTTTCTGGGGTACAAACTACACTAACGGGTACCACAGTATCAACTGGTAATACTTCAGTCCCAATTAACACTGGGTCAGGTACAACTTCTAACCCTAGTAATTCTAATAGTGGTGTTCCTAGTAAAACTAATGCCGCAAAACAACAAGCGTCATTACAAAATAGCACAAACTATCAACAAGGAAATGACTGGCGAGTTAAATTAATGCTTGCTCCAAATACTCCTCCTATACTGTATAAAGCTAAAGTTCCAGGCATACTTGGGCCACTAGCACGTACTCAAGGGGTAATTTTCCCATATACCCCAGTAGTACAAGTAAGATATGGTGCTAATTATGAGTCATTAAGCCCAACACATAGTAATTATAAAATTTACAATTATCAAAGTAGCAGCGTAGATGAAATAACTATAGGCTGTGATTTTACAGCACAAGATAATGCTGAAGCAGAATATTTGTTAGCAGTTATACATTTTTTTAGAACTGTTACAAAAATGTTTTATGGACAAGATAGTAAGCCAGGAGTTCCACCCCCATTGTGCTATCTTTATGGATTGGGAGCTTTTCAATTTAATAATCATCCATTAGTAATAACAAATTTTAATTATAGTTTACCTAATGATGTAGATTATATTAGAGCAGGCACACAAACTGTAAATCCTGGTGTAAGCAGCAGTGCTTTAGCAAACGCTCCCGCTCTTTCTCAACAACGATTAGGTAATACTGTAACACAGGGAGGCAGTGTACCTCCACCTGATTTTGGAATTCCACCTATTGGAACTGTATCGCCTACGTATGTTCCTACAATGATGCAACTTCAAATATCAGCATACCCAATTGTCAGCAGAAACGATATCAGCAACAACTTTAGCGTAAAAGATTACGCTACAGGAAATCTGCTAAGTAAAGGATACTGGTAATGTCAAATCAAAATATATACCCAAAAATAAGCAACTACTATAACACAGACGTTTTTAACAATAAATTTTTAGATGTCATGGTATATCGTCCTATTCCCGCTTTAGTTAGCGATGTGTACTATCAAGTGCCAATTGTTTATCAATATAGACCTGATTTGTTAGCCTATGACTTATATGGTGATAGTAAACTATGGTGGGTATTTGCGTCACGAAATCCAAATGTATTAGGTCCTGACCCTGTGTTTAATTTAGTCGCAGGAATTTCTATCTACTTACCACAGCAAACAACAATTCAACAAGCATTGGGCATTTAATTTATGGCACCAAATGACGATCAATCAGCAAGTAACAATCCAAGTTCTAATCAACAACAAAATCCCAGTGTTTATGGACAGGGTAGCAGTGGCGCGGCAGGCAACCCAACATCAACAGCAGCACCAAGTACAACAGCTAATCCAAATCAAGTAAGTACTCCAGGCGTTAGACAACAAAATCCATTAGGATATTTGGCTGATTATACCTATCAATTAAGTTTGTATATGGTTACTAGCGCAGCGTATAATCTATGGGTTCAGTCTGGTAGAAATGATATTACTCAAGTTAAAAATCAACCAAACAGCAACAATGGTGTATATTTAATTGCTCAAAGTGGTGGCATAAATGATAAAACAACAAATAGAGCACCAGGGTTTCAATATGATTATTATATTGACAATTTAAGATTTCACACACTAATGACTGCTAAAGCAGCAGGCGGTGATAATTTTAATATTAATTTTGAATTTGATATTATAGAACCCTATGGTTTTAGTTTTATTAAAAATATAGCTTATGCTAGCGATCAGTTATATGGACAACCAGATAGTAGTGTTCAGGGAAGTAATAGCGATAAACCAAGTACCGCATTAAGAGGTATTTTTATTTTAGGTATAAAATTTTTAGGTTACAATAAAGATGGTAGCATAGCGAATGGCAGTGAAGTTTATAATGGTGTAACGTTAGATAATCAAGGCAACAACAATGGAATTTTCAATACTTACTATGATTTAAAAATTAATACACTTAAATTTAAATTATCTGGGAAACCCTCAGTTTATAATATAGTAGCAGTAAGTTTACCTCCAGGCGAGGCAATAAGCAGTAAAAGAGGCAGTTTAGATAGTACAATAACAGTAAATGGCGCTACAGTTGAAGATGCCTTAAATGATGTAGTCAATACTTTTAATAAAACTGAACAATCATATGTTAGCGCTGATGGTGTTGCTGAATTAGCAAATGAATATAGTATAATCTACAAAGGTCCAGATGCTGATAAAATACGAACTGCTAAATTAGTTACTCCTGCCGATGTTAACAAAGCAACATGGAGTGCTACTCCAAGTACTATAACAAATCCAAGTCAAGTAAATCCCGTAACATCAATTACCACACAGCCTGATCCAAATCAAAGAACATTATCTTTTGGCTCTGGTCAAAATTTAAGTTCAATAATTGGACAAATAATAGGGCAAAGCACATACATAACAGATGCTTTAGCAAACATACCTAAAAGTACAAGTGAGTCTGATCCTACTACAGGAGCCGAAAGTGATTTGCCCATAGCATCGCCAAGTACAATCAGTTGGTATAATTTAAGTTCGCATGTTGAGGTAAAAGGTTGGGACAAAAAAAGAGGAGACTGGGTTTACAAAATAATATTAATTATAACAACTTATGATACTCCAGCTATTCAGGCACCTTCTGTTGGTACCAACACTCCTCCTTATCCTGGAGCATATAAACTTTATAATTATATTTTTACAGGAAAAAATAGTGAAATATTAGATTTACATTTTGAGTTTGATAATCTTTACTATTATGGTTTTATAACAAATGACCCTAATAATCCATATAGCGCAAACAATGGCGGTAATGTTCCAATTGCTCCAGGCAAAAAGAATAATGTTAATCAACAAGGAAAAATTGGTCCAACAATGGAAGCAATTAACAGTTATAGAACATTTTTAGAAGATCCAGGAGCTTATGTAAATGTTAGAATGAAAATCATAGGAGATCCAGATTTTTTAATGAATCCAAATTTAAACGCATATGCCCCCTACAACAAATACTATAATTTTAATTCATTTACAGTAAATCCAAATAGTTCGCAAGTATTTGTAGAAGTTAATATTAGAGAATCAACAGATTATAATGATAGTACAGGATTATTAGACTTAAACAGCAATATAAGTTTTGGACCATTGCCAAATGGAATCAAATTCAATGGTATACCATTGTGGATTTTAGATGTAAACAATACTTTTAGACAAGGTGTATTTGAACAAGAGTTGACATTGAATGGTGCGCAATGGCAATTGGCTACGAAAGATAATACAAACTCATCGCAAAATAGAAACACTAACAATAATAATACTAATAGCCCAACAAAAACTCAACCAAGTCTTGTAGAAAGTTATTTTGGTATTAAAGCAGGCGCATTGTCTACATCCAATTTAACACCAACTGTACCTAGTACCAACGATGATCAAAATCCAATATCTGTACAAAGTCAAAACAATACACAAAGCATATTATTTACAAATCAAGGAAGAGGTCCCTAATAAAGAGAATTTATGGCACAAGATAATATTAAACAAAAAGGCGTTAGTAAAGCAAATAAACCCGAGGCAGGCGGAGCAGCTAGTATAAGTTGGCCTGTATTAGGCGTTGTTAAAAGCAATATTGATGCTACACGTTCAGGCAAACTAATGGTTTATATAGCAGGTATTAACAATAAACCACCTGAAGATCCTACTAGCTGGATGCAAGTAAATTTTGCTAGTCCGTTTTATGGACAATTATCGGGTAATAGTAATAATACAGGCTATGGTGGATTCGGTAGCAATCCAATAAGTTATGGTATGTGGAATAGTCCACCTGACGTTGGCACAAATGTTATTTGTGTATTTGTTAATGGAGATCCTAGCTTAGGTTATTATATAGGCTGTGTGCCAGACGAAAGCGCACTGCAAATGGTACCTGCTATAGGTGCTGTTGATAGTGTTGTGCCTAACAATGATGGCGAAGCAAATAGTTTAGGCGGCGCACCAAGATTGCCAGTAACTAATATCAATGGTGATAATTCAGGAATAAGTGATGGAGCAACTTACTTAAGTGCTCCTAAACCTATTCATAGCTATCAAGCAGCAATAATGTTTCAACAGGGTACTATTAGAGATCCAATACGAGGCCCAATTAGCAGTAGCGCAAATCGTGAAACACCAAGTACTGTAGGCTGGGGTGTAAGCACTCCAGGTAGACCAATTTATCAAGGTGGATATGATGATGCCACAGCAATTCAAGACGCTAACACGGCACCAGCCAGTTCATTAGATGTAATTAGCCGCAAAGGCGGTCATAGTATAGTAATGGATGATGGCGATATCGCAGGACGTGATCAGTTAATAAGAATACGAACTGCCTTGGGTCATCAAATTACTATGAGTGACGATGGTCAAGTACTAACAATTTTACATAGTAATGGACAAAGTTATATTGAATTAGGCAAAGAAGGCACAGTAGACATTTATAGTACTAATAGTTTTAATGTTAGAACACAGGGTGATTTAAACCTACATGCAGATAATAATATTAACATACACGCTACTAAAACATTAAACATACATAGTAATGCTTTAAACATTAATACTGAAGCAGGCGCAAAACATAGAGTAGGCGCAGATTATAATATAAGTGCTGATAAAACATTTACAGTATTATCAGGAGGGTCATGTAGTTTAGGTTCTGGCGCAGAAATAGGTATTGCTGGAGCAGCAGCGGCTTATGTGACAGGAACAAAAGTTTTATTAAACACAGGGCAAATTGGCACTCAGCCACAAGGACAAAGTTCAATTCCATTTGCTGCCCAAACAGATACACTTTTTGACAACGATAAAGGCTTTTTGGCAGCACCAAATAGTTTATTGTCAATTACAAGCAGATGTCCAGCACATATGCCATGGCTAAATGCTAATCAGGGTGTAGCTGTAAAATCTGATCTTGATGCCTCAGCAAACTTCCCTAGCAACGCTAACCCAGCATTGTCTAACGTAAATAGTATAGCAGGAGGTGGCCCCTAAATGAGTTCTACGGTTCAGTTTGGCACAGGTATTATTAATAGTCAGCCTGAAGTTCAAGCTGTCAGTCAAAGCATTGACAAGTCTACAACAACAGCATTGTTGGGGACTATCGCAGCTTTTACAGCATACAATACAAATACTGTCGCCGCTAGCACAGTAGGGTATGCTATTAGCCCAAACGACCAAGGAATCAATCAACTTGTTGTAGGAGCATATGCTCTTACTCCTTACCAATTAGAAAGCGCGGGAATTCTCAAACCAGGTAGTAGTAATTTAGTTGCCTCACAAATAGCAGGCGGCGCCGATATACGCACAGCTATGCCAACACAGTTTTTCACAGGTAAGTTAGGAGTTACTGATGTTGACAGTCTAATATTAAATCAAAACGCACAAGCTAGTGTAGCTGTAACCAATTTACAACAATCACAAACACAATTAACAAACTCAGGATTAATTACAGGTAAAGAAGATAGTAGTCAAATAGCAGGTGCTGTATTAGCTGGGTCTTTAGTTGGTGTACCACAAACTATAACTTTAGTAAAAGGTTTAAACAGTATTCAGCCAGTAGCACAATCAACTGTCCCAACAGTTACAGGCATAGCAGCAGGCGGTTTTGGTCCATCAAGTCCAAGTTTCTATGCTAATGTTTATATAGGAGATCCATCAAGTCCTGCTAGTTTGGGAACATCGGTTAATAATGCCGTAGTAAACATTGGAACATCACTGAGCAAAGGTGTTGGAGGAATGTTAGTAGGTAGCGTCAGCGGCAGTATTAATAATGCATTTACCAGCGTATTAGGAAAAAACGTAGGTGGTGTCGTAGGTAAAGCAGTCACAGGCGCATTAACAAATGTTGTAAGTAGCGGTGTTAATAGTTTAGTTCAAAGTGGATTAAGCAGTTTAGGATTTAATGTGGCACAAAACGCAGCTGGCGCAGGAATATCAGGCGTCACTGGGGCAATAGGTGGCGGATTAGGAGGCATAGCTACGGCAGGTATTAATAATCTTACTGGTGGCGCATTAACTAGTTTAACTCAGAGTGTAAGTGGTAGTTTAACAAGTGCCTTTGGTAGTCAAGTAGGTGGCGCACTAGGTAATGCCTTTAGCGGTGCTGTCAGCAGTGTTGCTGGAGCAGCACTAGGAGCAGGATTACAAGCCTTAGGTGTTGGTAATATTATTGGCGGACTATTTGGCGGCGGTGGCCCCAACTTAAGTGGTTTAAAAACAGCATTGGGTGGATTAAGTACAGTTCCAAGTTACGCACAATTAAACAGTTCACAAAGAGGCACAGCAGCAACAGCCTTTACTGCTATAGCATCAAGTATGCCTAAATTACAAGTTGGTGTCCCAGTAAATTTAACAGCAGTACTAGTAAACGTAGCTAAAACAACTTTAGTAGCAAGTGTAGCAAAAAGCCCAAGTTCAGCTTCAAGTATAGCAAGTAGCATAGCAAGTAGTACACTAAGACAGGCAGGAAATGCAGTTGTGTCTGCCTTAGGACAATCAGCAGGTAAAGCAGTTGGTACTAGCATACAAGGCGCACTTAACTCTGTTACAACATCAATTACAAACGCATTAAAACCTGATTATAGTAATACAGCAAACGCAATACCAATACAACAAAGTACAGGTAATTTAACTGATGATTTGTGCCACAATACTTTTGCTGCTAGCAGTACAACCCTTTTAGTAGGAGAAGGCGAATTAACCCCTCTTGCTCAAAATATAGCTAGTGGACAAAACGCTGCCGAAATTGCCGCAGGAGCATTAATATTACCAGGTGGAATCGGTTCAACAGCAAGCACAGTAGATTTAAGTGATACTACAAATAGCAATTTACCAGGCTCAACATCTATTGCGGTACAAGCACAAAACGCATCTTCAGGCAACAATGGATTACAAGAAATAGAATTAAGTCCAAACGCTCAATATCAAGTAGACACAACGCCGAGTGGTGCTGACGCATTTAATCCTGATGCTTGGAATGATAACACACAGGCAACAGACGAGGAGATAGCGCAATCACAGCTTAACAGTGAAATAGCAAGTGTGGCGGTTGCTCCAGATCAAATTACTAGCAGCCCATTACAATCGCTAGTTAATAGTTTAACAAATTCGGGTGCTGCTCAAATGTTTGCAGGTAGCAGTTCAGTAAGTGGAGGAAACGGCGGTAGCACAGCAACTGGTGGTATAATTACTCCAACAGTAGCAACTAATACCATTGTTAGAACAGCAGTCAATGCTGCTGTATTAAGAATTTTAAACGGTGTTGCCACACCTCCTACTTTATTGGGAGGAACTTTCACAACACCAAACTTAAAGACAGCGGCTTCTATAGCTACAGCACAAACGGCCGCACAAACATCAAGCAACAACTTAATTGCGTTAAACAGTCAAGTTACAAATGCTTATAATAATTTACAATATGCTCAAAATAATTATCCACAGGGCGATCCAAGAATTATTCAAGCACAACAAACGTACACAGCTTTGAAACAAACAACTGCTGGATAAATATTAAAAGAGTAATGATATGCCAAACTATATAGGTTTTTCAACAATACAAGCAAACGATCCTAGAACTACTACTTTAAATAGTGGCACAGGTGTAGCGCCTGGCAGCGTATTAAAACCTGTTAGTTATGGTAACAAATTCATGTTAGTAGATGAACAATTAATTATAAGAGACTTTTTAAATAGTTTAAACATACCACAGGGACAAAAAGTAGGGCAACCGCAATATGGAACCACACTGTGGTCATTTATTTTTGAACCAAATAGTTCTGATACTCAATATCAAATAGAAGCAGAAATCAAAAGACTTATAGATTTAGACCCTAGAATACAGTTAGGATACGTTCAAGCGTTCCCTCAAGAAAATGGAATATTACTTCAGGTTCAAATTTCAATAAATCCATTCAATAATCCAGGGGTGTTAAACATTTATTTTAACCCTAACACCAATAGCGCAGTCTTACAATAAAACATAAAAAACTGCGTTTTTAGGTACGATAAATAATTAAAATGGATTAAATTATGGCATTATCAAGTAATAGACAAAGCAATCTTTTTGGTATAAATTACTGGACACAAGTCTACCAAACTTATGCCGGCGCTGATTTTACAAGTTATAACTATGAAACTTTACGTCAAAGTTTTATCAATTATATCAAAATTACATATCCAGAAACATTTAATGATTATATTGAAAGCAGCGAGTTTATTGCTTTACTTGATGTTATAGCGTTCATGGGGCAAGGTCTAGCGTTTCGCAACGACTTAAATGCCCGTGAAAACTTTATTGATACAGCAGAACGTAGAGATAGTGTAGTTAAATTAGCAAATCTTGTAAGCTATACTCCAAAACGAAACTTAGCTGGACAGGGTTATTTAAAAGTAGTTAGCATACAAACTACACAGAACATCACAGATTTAAATGGTATTAACTTAAGTAATATTCCTGTACTTTGGAATGACCCAAGTAATCCAAGTTGGCAAGAACAATTCAACACAATAGTTAATGCTTGTTTAATTAACAGTCAATTTGTTGGTAGACCTGGCAACACAGCAGATATTTTAGGCGCGACAACAAGCGAGTATGCTATTCATATTCCTAACAACACACTACCAATTGTTCCTTTTACAGCAACGATTAATGGCGCAAGCAACAATTTTGAATTAGTTAGCGTTAGTAGTGTTGGTGAAAGCTATATCTATGAACTTCCACCAGCACCCACAAGTCAGTTCAATATGTTGTTCCGCAACGATCAACTTGGATATGGCAGTCCAAACACAGGTTGGTTCTTCTATTTCAAACAGGGAACATTGCAAAATTATGCATTCACAATAGCACAGCAAATCGCTAACCAAACAATAGCAATTGGCAACATACAAGGCGTTAACAATACAGATACTTGGTTATATCAAGTTAGTGATAGCAATCAAAGTTTGGGTCAATGGACACAAGTAGATAACATTTACGCTAATGCTTACTTACAAAATCAAACTAATGGAAGTATGCGTAGCATATTTTCTGTGACATCAGGATTTAATGATACAGTTACATATGTGTTTGGTGACGGCGTATTCAGCGAAATCCCAGTTGGCAATTTCATTAGCTATGTACGCAGTAGCAATGGATTAACATATACAATTTATCCTAGCGATATGCAGGGTGTAGCTGTTTCTTTCCAATACGTTACTCGTTTAGGCACAGTTGAAACATTAACTTTTAATTTAGAATTACAACAAACTGTCAGCAATGCTCAAGCAAGAGAAACAATTGCTGATATCAAACAAAGAGCACCAGCTGGTTACTACACACAAAATCGTATGGTAAACGGTCAAGACTATACAAATTTCCCATATAGTTATTACAGTTCAATTATTAAATCAACAGCAATTAACAGAAGTAGCATTGGTATTAGTAAAAACATAGACCTATTAGACAGTACAGGCAAATATAGCAGCACCAATAGTTTTGGTGATGATGGCGCACTTTATCAAGATAACTCATTAGGCTTTTTAAGTTTAACAATTAACAGCAACAGTGACATTATTATATTTTTAACATCAACATTAAGTGCAGCATTGGCAAATTTAAAAGCAAATCAATATTATGTTCAGTATTATCCTAGATATACATTAAGTTTATCTACAGCGCCTGGTGTTATATATTGGCAAAACAGCACAGTCGATGTCAGTAGTGGTAGTGGGTATTTTTATTATGTCAATGGCGACCAAAATATCCCAGTACAAGTAGGCACATATTCAACAACATATCTAGAATATGTAACACAGGGCGCACTATTATACTTTACAGCTCCAACTGGATATTATTTTGACAGTAACCACAGATTAGTTCAAGGTGTTCCAGGACCAAGTGACACTACAGGTTTTTGGACAGCGACATTAAATGTTATTGGTGATGGTAGCAACAATGGCATGGGAAGCTTTGCCAATGGTACAGGTCCAATTACATTAAATGGCTATGTGCCAAACACAGCTATATTAACAACTATCATACCAACTTTTGGCAACACACTGCCAGTTGATATTATACAACAAGCAACAATTAAATTACAATTACAATTAAGTTTTAGTTTAGTATTTGATAACTCAATTCCAATCAACCAAGAACGCTGGTCAATTAGTTATTATAACGATCCTAATGCTTTTGTAAATTTCTTGAGTACGGCTGTAGGTGGTAATAACACATATACAGTCACATACAAACAATTAACTTATTACTTTGGTAGTGTTAGTGAAACAAGATTTGCTAGCCCAAGCGATACAATTATCTATGATCCATTTTCTGGAAAAATTTTACAAGATTACATTAATATATTACCAACTAATACATTGCCATTTAGCAATTCATCACAAGCTGTTCCGTTAAAAATAAGTATTACAGGTCAGCCTATTGAACCAGATGGTTACACAGATGACTTTGAAGTAGAAGTATCTGCTACAAGTATTAACAATCAACAATTAATTTTAAATCCTGACTTCTTTAGTTTTGTTACAGGATATAATCCTGATTCTAACAACTATGGCGTGTACGTATTTTTCCAAACAATTACAGATGCGTTCAATTTAACAAGATATACATTAATTCCTACATCAGATGTTGTCTATCAATATTCCACAAGTACACAAATTGAACTTGTAAAATATGAATACCCACTTGGACAAATATTCTTTGCCTATGGAGAAACTGATAGTTTAGGCAACACTGGTATTTTCTTTACAACAGTACAAAGTCCAACATCATTAACACCTGACTATTCATTAGTTGTAGCTCCAAACTATAGTTATAAAACAGGCAGACAAGGATTGTTCTATCAATACAGACATAATAGCAATAACACAACTCGTATTGATCCTACAACAACAAATATTATTGACTTGTATCTAGTAACACAAAGTTATTACACACAATATCAAAATTATATTCAAGATACCACAGGTACAATACCAGAACCGTTAATGCCAACTATTGATGAATTAAATCAAGACTATGGTCAATTACAAGATTATAAAATGGTAAGCGATAGCTTAATTCCAAACAGCGTAGTGTTTAAGCCATTGTTTGGTCCTAAAGCTAACCCAGCACTTCAAGGTACTATTAAAATAGTTCCAGTTGCTAATACAAGTGCTAGCAATAGTGAAATTATAAGTGCTGTACTTTCAGCAATGAATGATTATTTCAACATAAATAATTGGAATTTCGGTGATACTTTTTACTTTAGTGAACTTGCTGCTTATTTACATAATACTGTTGGACAGTATGTAAGTAGTGCTGTATTAGTTTCAAATGACCCAAGTCAACCATTTGGTAGTTTATATGAAATTTATTCAGCACCTTATGAAATTTTTGTAAATGCCGCAACCGCTAATAACATTGTTGTAATACCTGCCCTTACACCAGCAGAATTACAGATTGCTGTGTAGGATAAATATTGGAAATGGCACCATTAATTAGAACTTTAGATTTTTTACCAGAGATATTTCAAACAACTACTAACCAACAGTTTTTAGGTGCTACTCTCGATCAATTAGTAAATCCACCTAATTTAGAACAAATACAAGGCTACGTAGGCAATCGTTTTGGATACGGTGTTAACGCTAATGATTATTATGTAACAGAACCTGATAGAACAAGAACAAACTATCAACTTGACCCAGGTATTGTTTTTACTCAACCAAATACAAGTACAGCCAAAGATTTTATAAGTTATCCTGGTATTATTGATGCTGTAAATCAAAATGGGGGTATAGCAGACAATAATAATAGATTATTCAATGGTCAATTCTATTCTTGGGATAGTTTTATTAACCTTGACTCATTGATAAACTATAATCAATATTACTGGTTAGATGTAGGTCCTCCAGCTGTAACAGTTGGCGCAGGAACTGTTTATAGCACAGAAACATTTGTAGTGACACCAGAACCAAGTGGCTATCAAATTGCTTTAGCAGGAGCACTAGGCGGTAGTATTAATCCTACTATTACATTACTAAGAGATGGTGTCTATGAATTTATTGTAAATCAAAATACACAATTTTGGATTCAGGGCGAACCAGGAGTTTCTGGCAAAAGCGCAAACAATCCAAATCAAAGTGTAAGACAAATTTTAGGTGTTAACAACAATGGCGCTGAATCAGGAGTAGTAACATTTACTGTTCCTCCTGCCGACGCACAAAATGGATACAATTTCCCTGGTAACAATCTAGTAAGTGTTGTCAGTAACGTTTCATATGAAAATTTAAATGGTAAACCCTTATCGTCATTACAAAATATTGATGGTGTAACAAGTCTTAATGGCTTAACAGTAATGTTTTATGATACTGGAGTACCAAATGAGCAGGGATATACATCAAACTTTTTAGATTATACTCCATATGCTGAAAACGATAATGATATCACAGCACCTCAAAATATTACAATTACAAGTACATCAAGCACAGGCAATGTAATTACATGTAATAGTACAACAGGAATGTTTGTAAATCAAACAGTTGCTTTTACAGGTACACCAATTGGTACAATTATTCCTTCACTTACTGATAGTCAAGGTAATATCACACAAGCTGTATTATATTATGTCAGTGAAATTGTTAGTGCCACAGAATTTACAATTAGTTTAGTAATTGGTGGCCCAGTTGTAGCAATGCAGAACGCAACTGGCACTATGAATTGTCAAATCAATGCTATGGAATACGAACAAGGATACTATAGCGTTGTAAATTCAAATTTCTACAAAATAACATATATTGGAGATCCAAACAATCCTATTATTAGCTTGAGCGTAGCAGGACAAATCCCAGTAAATCAAAAAATTACAGCAGTATATGGTAACACATACGGCGGATTAAATTTCTTCTTAGATCAATATAACAATATTGAAATGATACCATACATTTCTGCTCCATTAACAACACTATACTATCAAGACGGTACAAATCCTGATCAAGTTGGTGTAATTAAAATTGCTGATGCTAATATTACAAATCAAATTGATATTGAAACAGAGATATTAGGTAAAAAGAATTATACAGCAAGCAATGGTGTAGTCTTTACAAATGGATTAAAAGTACAATTTGTAGGAGATATTATTCCTTCTAGTTATTTGACTGGTCAATATTATGTACAAGGTGTTGGTGTTGCTATTGAATTATTACCAGTTACAAATTTTGTCGTACCAGAAAAATTCACAGGCGACATTTTAACTCCATACGCTAGTACAAACTATGACACAGCTAACTATGACGATAGTTTGTATATTCCTGTTACCCCTGATTATATTACTATTGCCAGAGAAGCAATTAATAGAAATGCTTGGTCTAGAGGTAATCGTTGGTTCCACATCGATGTTATTCAAGCTACAGCACAGTATAACAATGATCCTAGTATCTTAACAACATATGCTAATGAACAGTTTAAAGCAGTAAGACCTATTATTGAGTTTTACCCAAATCTAAGATTGTTTAACAGTGGCACAGTAGGCAAAGATCCTATTGACTTTATTGATTTTAGAACAACTGACTGTTTAAATCAAGTTGCTGGACAATATGTATATTATCCTGACGTTGATGTTTACACAACATACAATGCTACACTTGACGCAAGTTCACTAAATGTTAATAGTGGTAGTTTAGTAGTTGGACAAAACTATGTTATTACAAGTACAGGTACTACTAATTGGAATACAGTAGCAGGTACTACAGGAGTAACATACCAAGCAGGTATGATTGTTAATGTTGTTACAACAGCATCAGGTACTGGAACAGCTAACGCATTATTTACAACAGCAACAGTTCCGTTAGATGATATAAGTGGCACATTTGCTGTTGGTATGTATATCAATGATAGTCAAAATATATTACCACCAAACAGTCAAATTACTTCATTAGCTAATGATGGTACAACTTTGACAATTGGAATTGGCTATGACTATAACAAAACAATAAGTTTAACAAATAACTTATCACTTGTTGCTAACCCAGCAAATAATAACAATTACAAACTTTTTCCTGGCGCAAGAATAGTATTTGCCAACGACCCAGAACAAAACGCAAAAATATTTGTAACTAGCTTTAGTGTCATTACAGCAGGACAACCCCCTGTGATCACATTATCTGAAGCACCAGATGGCACAATAGAAGCAAACAACCAAGTAGTTGTTTTCAGAGGTTATAACAGTCAGGGTTATAGTTATTGGTATAATGGTTTAGTTTGGACACAATCACAAGAAAAAACAAATAACAATCAAGCTCCATTGTTTGATGTATTTGACAGCAATGGTATTAGTTTTGGTAACAGTGACGTATATCTAGGAACTAGTTTTGCCGGCTGTAAATTAATAGCCTACGGTATTGGCACAGGCACAAACGATCCTATTTTAGGATTTCCACTACGTTATAGTTCTGTAGACAATATAGGTGATATTAGTTTTGATATTTCATTCAACAGCGATACATTTAATTATGTAAGCGAAAGTAATCCTGTTACAGTAAATGTTAATACAGGTTATGTTTATAATGATATTGATTTAACAACTTATGAAAGATTATTGGGCTGGCAAACAGCAGTAGGGCCAAGTGTACAATATCAAATATTTGAATATAACTGGTATCGTGATTCAAACCCAACAGCTACATTTGTATTAGATGTACAACCAATACCTTCAACTGACAGTCCATGGCCTGTACTACAAGTTTATGTAAACAATGTAATTCAAAATTCAAGTAATTATACTGTAACACTTGGGGCATTAGCTAATGGCACACCGATTACAACTGTCACAGTAACTGTACCTGTAGAAATTACAAATACTTTAATTCAAGTCTTAGTATTAAGCAATGATGTAAGCAGCGTAGCATACTATCAAGTACCTATCAACTTAAGTAATAACCCATTAAATGGTAATATTACAACAGCCAACGTTGGCGATATAAGAAGACAATATGTAAGTATCTTTAATAATTGTCCTTACATTACAGGTGATGTATTTGGCAATAACAACTATAGAAACTTAGGAAACATTGTTCCTTATGGTAATGCTATCATTCAAAACAGCGCAAGCTTAGTATTGCCAGGAACATTCTTACGCAATTTAGATTTCAATCTTTTTGATTCATTGTCATACAACAGCAAACAATATATTAACTACAAAAATTTAATTGTAGCTACGGTTAACAATTATCCATTTGATCAACGTTATGATCCAGCATATGTATTAAACACAGCATTGGATATTATTACAGCAACAAAAAGTAATAATCAAAGTTTCTTCTGGAGCGACATGCTACCAGCAAAATCTCCTTATGCTTCAAATGTTTATACCTTTGAAAACAATTTACAAGTTACAGTATATCCTTTAAGTCAAGTTTATGATTTTTCACAAGCTAACTATAACGGTGTACTTGTATACTTGGCTAGAACAGTAGATAATCTTACAACAACAAAACAATTAGTACGTGGAGTAGATTATATTGTCAGTTCTACTGCTCCTAGTTTAGAAATCGTTATTGAATTGATGCCAGGCGATGTAGTTACAATTAACGAGTACAACCAAACTTATGGTAGTTTTGTACCAAATACACCTACAAAACTTGGATTGTATCCAGCATTTATTCCAGAAGTTGTATTAGATAGCGATTATAGTCAGCCAACATATTTTATTAAAGGGCATGATGGCAGTTATAATAAACTATATGGCGACTATATTGTTGAAACAGACACATTAGTAGATTATAGAGACCAAGCTTTATTAGAATTTGAAAAAAGAATATACAACAACTTAAAATTAAGTAATACAGTTCCAGTTCAACTGTATGACATTTTGCCTGGTTACTTTAGAAATAATCAATATAGCTACCAAGAATTTATCGAAATCTATCAACAAGGATTCTTAAATTGGGTTGGTCAAAATAGATTAACATATCAAACTCAATATTATAGTTCAACAGATGAATTAAGTTGGAACTATAGAACAACTAATAATAAGTTAGATAATTCACAAATAGGCATAGGTTACTGGAGAGGTATCTATCAATATTTCTATGACACATTTACTCCTAACACAACTCCATGGGAAATGTTAGGTTATAGCAACGAACCAACTTGGTGGACAAGTCGTTATGGTAGTGCTCCATATACAAGTAACAACTTAGTATTGTGGGGAGACCTTGAAATAGGATTTGATTATAACAATGGCGACAGCAGAATAATACCTGAAGCTGTAAGACCAGGTCTTACAACTATATTGCCAGTTGACACTCAAGGTAATCTTGTCAGCCCATTTGTAAGCGTTGTAGGAAATTACTACTCGGGTAGTTTTGAAAACAATTGGCAAGTTGGAGATGTTGGCCCTGTAGAATTAAGTTACAGACGCAGCAGCACTTGGCCGTTTGATTTAATGAGAATACAGGCGTTAACTAAACCAGCAGAATTTTTCAATTTAGGTGTTTGGGTAGATGACTACAAATACAACAGTGAATTTAATCAATATCTTGTTAACAACAGAAGTCATCTTATTATTACTGACATTCCTGTATATGGCAATGGCACACCAGTTACAAGTTATATCAACTGGATAGTAGACTATCAAAAACAATTTGGTATTGATGGTACAACAACACTAACTGAATTACTAAACAACATTGATGTACGTTTAGTATATCGTTTAGCTGGTTATAGCGATCAAAACTTATTAAACTTCTATGTACAAAGTACAAATCCAAATAGCAACAACAGTTCATTGTTGATACCTGATGCTAGCTATCAAGTATTGCTATATAGCAATCCTCCATATGAAAAACTTATATACAGTAGTGTGCTTGTTCAACTAACACCACAATATTTCTATAGTGTTAATGGAAACAGTCAAACAACAGCTTATTTCAATGTATTAAAACCAAAGAATGATGGACAATATAACTTTATTACTATAGACAACGTAACAGTTAAAGTAGCAAAAAATTATAGCGATACAGTCGAAGTTGTACCATATGGAACAACTTTTATTAATACTAATCAAGTAGCACAATTCTTAGCGAGTTATGGCGCATACTTAGTCAGTCAAGGCGCTGCCTATCAATATCAAGTTGATAGTGTCGTTGTTGACTGGCAACAAATGATAGCGGAATATTTATATTGGACACAAGTTGGTTGGTCAGCAGGTGCTACTATAGCACTTAACCCTGCTGCTTATGAATTAACTATTGACAAAGAAAATCAAATTGTACAGCCATTGAGTTTACAAGGTATTAACTTTGTATTAAATCAAAACTTATATCCAATTAAAAATTCAGATTTAAACATTGTTCGTAATGGAACAGAATTTACAGTAGCAGCATTAAACAAAGGCGATACAATTAGCTATGGTCAATTTAATTTAAGCAATTTTGAAAACGCTGTAGTGTTTGATAATTACACATTGTTTAATGATACAATTTATGATTTAATTACTGGCATAAGACAAAACAGAATTTATGTAAGAGGTGCTAAAACAGCTAACTGGGACGGCACATATAATGCTTCAGGCTTTATCATAAATCAGACAAACATACAACAGTGGGATCCTTCATTAAGATATACCAAAGGCGAAATCGTTCTTTACAAAAATCAATATTGGGTCGCACAACAAATTGTTCAACCAAGCGCAACCTTCCAACAAAAATATTGGATGATTAGTAATTATGGACAGATTCAAAATGGTTTATTGCCAAACAGCAGTACTAACAGCTTAGATAGCACACGATACTATGATATTAATTCAACTGCTTTAAATCCAGATGCTAACCTATTAGGTTACAGTTTGATTGGGTACAGACCAAGAGACTATGCTGCGTTAGTTGATTTAACTGACGAAACACAAGTTAATGTCTATCAAAATTTAATTAAAACAAAAGGTAGTACAAATGCTGTAAGCGCATTTGTTGGGGCAAACTTACCACAAGGTTCAATTAATTACAACGTATACGAAAACTGGGCTATTCAAACATCAAAATATGGCGGTGTATTAAATAACAACTTTATTCAATTTAAGTTAGACGCAGCACAGTTAGCAGGAAATCCATTTATTGTTGGGTTAACTGATGGAGTTTCAATACCAGGGGTAGAACAAGAAGTTCCGTTATACTCACTTTACAACTTTAGTGAGCCAGTAAACGATGTTAACGTACTGCCAACAATACCATATGCTCCTAGTGTTTTATTACCTGACGCAGGTTATGTAAACTATAACGATGTAAAAATGGTTTCATATTTTTACAGTCAATTAGGTTCAGCAGTTAATCAACAAGGCACACTTGTACCATTAAGCAATTTTTATGTAGGTGATTATGTATGGATAGCAAACTATCTAAACAAATGGAATGTCTACACGCCTATAGCAATTAACCAAGTTATTAATGTACAAAACAATTTAAACAGCACATGTGTTGTAACATTTGCCACACCACATAATTTACAACAATATGATTTGTTTGCTATTGTAAACTTTAACACTAATGTAAATGGTTATTATTCAGTATTGAATGTTGTAAGTTTAACACAAGTAACAATTTCATTATCACTAAGCACTACAACAAGAGCAATCAATGGTATAGGTGTAGGCATGATGCTATCATCGCAAAGAGTAAGTACTCCAGGTGATATAGCTAACTTGCCTTTATTAGCATTTGAATTTGAACCAAACACTGTTTGGGTAGATACAAACACAGATGGTGGTTGGGCAGTATATCAAAAAACATTAAACTACAATTATGAACAAGAAATAAATCACGCTGAAACTTTAGCTTTTGGCGCGGCAGTGCTTTATAATGAATTATTAGGTGGATATCTAATTAGTGATAACAAGTTAGGCGAAGTATATCGTTATGACTATAATGTTATTACAACAAATTATGATATTTTCCAAACATTAACAGGTAGTGATGTATCATATGGCACTAGCATGGTCAATGAAGGTTTAACTTATGTTATCAGTCAACCAACTGGCACACCTAAAATTTACATTTACACACTTAACAATTCAATATTAAGCGATTATTTAACAGAAACACAAGAGATAGCCGCACCCGGTGGGGCTACAGTCTTTGGAAATAGTTTGGCATTGTCTAATGACACTAACTGGTTATATGTTGGTGATAGTGCTGACAATAAAGTTTATGTTTATAGAAAACAAAATATACCTTTACAAGCAGGATATTTTGTAGCAGGTGAAACATATATCATTACTAGTGTTGGCACAACTAACTTTAAGACTATTTGCGCTACACCGATTACAAACACAGTAGGTACAATATTTGTAGCAACAGGCGCAGGGTCAGGCACAGGCACAGCTACACAAATATCATACAAATATTCTACAGTTATCGATGGTAGCCTCTTTAGTTCAAGTGGAGATAAATTTGGTAACAGCATAGCAACTGACTATTATGGCGACACAGTTGTGATTGGCGCACCAGGAGTTGAATATGTTCCTTCAACAATTTCAAATTGGGGTAGTTCATATGTCTATCAACGTAGCGTTCAAAACTTCGTAGCACAATTTACAAATATTGACATAATTAGCAAATTTAATTTAGCATGGACACCAACACACGTAGATAGAACAGCAAATGCTGTAAGCAGCGGTACTATTATACAATGTAATGCCGACATGACAGGATTTAGTGTAAATCAACCCGTGATGTTTACAGCATTTACAACTCCAACAGTAGCAGGTAGTTTTGTTGTAGGTGTAACTTACACTATTGACAGCGTAGGTACTACAGACTTCACAGCTATTGGCGCAGGTAGTAATAACGTTGGTGTAGTATTTACAGCAACAGGCGTAGGGTCAGGAACTGGCACAGCATTAGCATCAGTGAATTTTGGCAACAGTGGTGTAGTTCCATATGTTGTTTATTACATAAACAGTATCAGTGGCAGTAACATCACCATTAAAACTTCAAGATCATCAACAACCCCAGTTTCATTAACTAATGCGACTGGTTTATATTTCAATGTCAATGTACAAACAGATCCTTTATATGTAAGTGTAAATGGTAATCTTGTAGATGACAGCAATTACGCTGTTGCTGGATCAACATTAATTTACACAGGACAATTAACAGCTGGTGACATTGTTAATGTCAGTGACAATGTATTCACAAAAGTTCAATCTTTAACTACAGAATCAACACCTGAAGTAGGTGTACAGTTTGGTAACAGTGTTGATACAACAGCATATGGCACAGAAATCATTGTTGGCGCACCGTTTGAATTAACAACTCAATTAGTTGAAGGCGCTGTATATAGATTCACAAATAGTGGCGGTAGATTTGGTACCATCACAGGCACAAGTGCTGTTAATCTAACACAACAAAGAACTATTTTAATCAATGGATTTGAAGCTGTTCTTCCAGTTGGTGACGCAGCATCAGCAGCACAGGCAATCATTCAAGCTAATATTATAAATGTTACAGCATCAGCAAGTAATAACATTTTAACAATTAGTATAATTAATAATGACTTAGCACAAGCAAATGAAAAATTGTTAATTTCAACACTTGATAGCGCAGCTTTAACAGAATTAGGTATTACTCCATATACATTAACTCAAACAATACTTTGTCCACACGAAGATGGGGCAACACAGTTTGGTACAACTGTTAAATTCAATGAATATGGCAGCTTTGTAGCTAGTGCGCCAGTTGGCACAAGATATGAAGATACAACATTTGATAACATACAATATCCAGACAATGATACAATCTTTGATAACAACACCACACAGTTTATTGACACATTCCCAAATGCTGGTGCTGTTTATATGTTTGATTACTTAGAAGATTTCAATGAAACAATAAACAATGTTGGAAATTTTGTTTATGCTCAAAGTGTAAACGCAAATGATTTAGTGTATGGCAATCAGCCAATGTATGGCACAGCACTAGACTTTGTAGGTAATAGAGTTGTAATAGGCTCAAGTAAATTTGCTGGCATTCCCAATAACTTCAATGATAGCTTTACATTAGGTTACGGACAAGTTGTAACTTATGTAAACACTGTAGGAACTCAAGACTGGTCAGTATTGCGTCAAACATCTCCAATCGTTGATATTAATCGTATTGGTTATACTCAAATTTTTAATTCTCAAAATAACCAAACACTTTTACATTTAGATTATTTTGATCCACTACAAGGAAAATTATTTGGTATAGTAGCAGAAAACATTGATGTTGTTAGTCAAATCGACCCTGCTAGCTATAACAACGGTAATGTAACACAACAATCAGTAGTATGGGGCAAAGAAAAAGTTGGTAATATTTGGTTTAATACATCAAACGTACGTTTTGTAAACTATCATCAAAATGATGTTACATATAACAGCGCATACTGGGGAACAGTATTCCCAGGCAGTGATGTCGCTGTCTATTCATGGATAGAAAGCGCAGTTCCACCTAGTAGCTATCAAGGTCCAGGTATACCATACAACACAAACTTATTCTCTATTGAAACTATATTAAACAGTTCACAAGAAGCAACAGTTGTTTATTATTTCTGGGTAAGAAATAGTAGCATAATTTTTGAAAATATAGGCAAAACATTAAGTGATAATACTATAGCAACTTATATTGCTTATCCATTCTATTCTGGTATAAGTTATCTAGCACCAGTCTTGCCAAGTGTGTTTAGTGTTTATAACAGTCAACAATTATTAAACGGCAATACAAGTGTTCTTAACATTGGATATTCAACTGGAAAAACAGATGACGAATATCATAGTGAATATGCTTTAATTAAACAAAATTATTATGAAGATTTCTTGCCAGGATTGCCAACACTAGAAACTCCTGAACCAACATTATTATATCGTAGATTCTTATACAGCTTGTCAGGCGTTGACGGTTTAGGACAAGTAGTACCAGATCCATTCTTGCCGCTAGCAGTACAAACTGGTATTAGCGCAAGACCAAGACAAAGTTTCTTCTTAGACAGATTTATTGCCTTACAAAACTATATTTTATTTGCTAATAGTACATTGGCACAATATCCTATAGCTGAAACAAGAGAAAATGCTACATTCTTGTTTGCCAGCGGCGAATTTTATAACACACAAGATTATTGGACTTATGTAAACTGGTGGGCACCAGGCTATGATGATAGTGTAAGAGCAAATGTTGTTGTTAGCATTTATGCTGATTTGTCAACACTAACAGTAGCAGACAAAACAATAGCAAAAGTTCAGAAAAACGGTAAAGGTTTAAATGAATGGTATATCTATTCAAGTGCTACTGATAGCTGGATTAGAATAGGATTACAAAACGGAACTATACAGTTTAGCAGTAGTCTATATGATTATGCTAGCGCGGGATATGGCTGGGCAGGTAATTTCTATGGCACAAGTAGTTATGACAATTATCCTTCAGAAGAAACATATTGGATTATTAGAGCATTAAATGAACAAATTTACACAAGTGAATTATTAATTTATAGAAATCAAAGTTTGATTTTGATGTTTGAATATATTCAAAGTGAAGCAACATCATCACAAAATTATCTTACATGGTTAAACAAAACAAGCTTAGTTGATGTATCTCACAATATTAGAAACTTGCTTCCATTAGAAAATTATCAAAGTGATAATCAAGATTTCTTATCAAAATACTTGACTGAAGCATTACCATTCCACGTCTTTATTAAGAACTTTACATATGTTTATACAGGTAATGAATTGTATGCTGGTACATTAACTGATTTTGATTTACCTGCTGGTTATAATTCTACAATTGAACAGTTTGTAAGTCCAGAACTTGTCTATGAAAATCCAGACAATACTACAACTTACTTGCCAACAGCAGAAATTTGGCAAGAACAACAATACAATGACTGGTTTGAAAATTATGGTGTAAGTTTAACAGGTCAAACTGATGTAACTATCACAACATTAAAAGCATATATAAGTTTAGGCAGCAGCTTCATTGTTGTGTACAATGCTAGTGGTTTCCCAATCAATGGTGTGATTACTATTGGTACTGAACAAATTGCCTATGGACATGTAGATCGTGCTACAAATGTTTTAAGTCAATTAATTAGAGGTTACAACCAAACAACTGTTCAAACTCACTTACCAGGATCAGATATTATAATAGATTTGCCTGCTGTGCTGTTATTGAATGGTTCACGAGGCTATCAAAACCCACCAAGAGTACTAGCTTATATTGACACAAGCATATACCCTGCTCCAAAAGAAGCAGCAGTGTTAGAAGCAGTCATGAGTTTAGATACTGTAGTAGGTGTAAATGTTATTAATCCAGGCAGAGGCTATGCCGTTCTTCCAGAAATTATATTTGACACAGCAGTTACAGTTCCATTCAGTAGCAACAATGTCAATATTTTAAATAACACAATTCAAATTTACGCTCCACAGTTCCAAACAGGAGACTTAATAAAATACTTAAGTGATCCTAATGGAGTGAATGTAGGTGGATTACAAAACAATCAATGGTACTATTTAAATGTACTTGAAACCGTTCCAGCTATTATTGTTGCTTTGTATGAAAATTATGCTGATTGCGTAAACGACACAAACCGTATTAATATTTTAAGCACAGGAACAGGCAATAACCATACATTAAACTTAACCGCTCGTGCTAGTGCTGTTTCAACCGCAGTTCCAGTAAGAGAAAATATTGTAACATTAAAATATGACAGAACAACATATAATACAAAAGTTACAGACTGGAAAGCAGACGCATTCTATGGTAGCTTCTTTGCTGGCGATTTATTAAATGTTGAGCAAGTCAGTAGTAGTGATCTATCTTTACAAAATTCTCAACCTCCAATTAGCAGCATCTTAGCTAGCGCACATGGCGCCGGTTTTGAAATAGTAAGTGTTGGCAACAATCAACAAGTTGAATGGTCAAGCTCAGTAAGATATGTTTATGCTACTGTTAGCGCAACTAATAGCGTCAGCTTAAAACTTGATAGCGGTAATTTAGAAAATGCCTCAGGCAGTACAATTGGTATGACAGTTGACATGCCAGTTCAATTTGCTGGAAGTGTAGGCAACAGTGGGTTAAGTGTTGGTATAGTTTATTATGTAAAAGAAATTTTAAGCTTAACTGATTTTACAATTTCAGCAACAGTTGGTGGACCTACATTAAGCTTAAACAATCAGATAATTTCAGTAGCAGGATGTTCAATGTTTGTTGCTCAAGTTGTAAACACAGCAACATTAACTGTAAATTATCCTGGTATTAGACAAGTTACAAGTACAACAGCCAATGGTTATGTAAACAGAGGTTATTTCACTATTCCATTGAACTCAACAGGTACAGGTGGCACAACTGGATTCTATATTGGATTACCTGTATTCTTTGTAGGTGATGTATTTGGTGGAGTTATTGAAAATGTAACTTACTATGTACATACTATTTTAGATAAACAAAACTTTACATTGTCTCAAACAACAGATTTAACCACATTTGGTGTAGTTTCAGCCAGTTCAAGTACGAAATACGTAACATTAGAAACAACAGTTGGGTTAAGCGTAAACGAACCATTTGTGATCAACGATGCTATTATAAACGGAACAGCAAGTTCTACCTTTGGTAATATCAGTTCATCAACAATCTATTATGTAAGTCAAATTATTAATAGCACACAAATTACAATTTCTACTCAATATAATGGTAATGTGTTTGATCCAGGTAATGTAAGCGCAAATGACGAAACTAGCGCAACATTAACAAGTCAATCTGACACATTGTTATTAAGTTCTGCTACAGGCAGTATGACTATTAACTTGTCATTACCTGTCAGCCCTGGTCAAGTTCAAAATCAGTTGTTTACATTATATCAAACAAGCAAACAATATGCTGGCATTACTAGTGGTGTAATAAGCAATCAATTAAGTGGCAACATCAATGCTATTTTGACAACAACTAACTATGTTTCAGTTAATAGCACAAATCATATGTATGTTAATATGCCATTTACTGTTGGGTCAGGATTTAATGGTTTAAGTGCTGGATTATATTATGTAAGTACTATTGGTAACATTTCAGTAACAGTAACAAACACATCATCAACTGGAAACTTATTAACCTGTAGTAACACAGATGTATTATATCCTGGCATGCCAATTATATTCACAGGTGTAAGTTTAGGAACAGTTGTAATTGGTCAACAGTATTTTGTATTCACAATTACTGATAGTCAACACTTTACAATTAGCTACACACCAATTAAAACTGTAAAAATTACAGGATCAAATACAAGTCAGTTTACTTGCGATAGTACTTTAAATTTAGCCCCTGAAACACCAATCACATTTGTAGCAGATGTCACAGGTGGAGTCACAAAGAATACAGAATATTATGTAAAAACTATTGTAGACTTAACACACTTTACAATAAGTGCTACACCAGGCGGAAGCGCATTAACTCTAACAAGTAGTTCACCAACATATCCAATGATTGGATTTATCGACTATTCTGAATCTGTATTACAAAATGATAATGGTTTAATGATTGGAACAGGTACACCATATATTACATTAGAAACAGGTAATCCATTAAGTACTACCCCAACTCCTGTAACAATTAGCCATACAGAATTTGGTCCTGTAACATATGAACAAACACCAGTAAGCACACCATCATTCTCAGTTAGTTATGTAATAGGTGGGTATAATGCTATTATTGAAAGTGCTGGACAGGGTTTTGCTATAGACAATATTATTACTATTAGCGGAACAACTATTACACCGGATGGGCTTTCACCTGCTAACGATATAACATTGCGTGTAAACAATATTGATAGTTATGGAGCAATCTTAAGTGTTCAAGTATCAGGAACTCCTCCAAGTGATACATCAAATCAATATTACATGAGAGTAACAGGAACAAATACATTTGAAGTGTATAGTAATCCATTGTTGACAGCACCAGTCAGCGGATTACCTGATGTATTCCCATATGTTGGTTTCACGACTACAACAGCTACAGCAACTAGTAGTTCAACAATTACAGTAGCAAGCACTAGTGGATTTAATGTTTATGATCCAGTAGTCTTTACTGGAACAATTTTTAATTCAAACATCGTTTTAGGTCAAACTTATTATATAGCAAGTATAACACCAAGTACAAGTATTACAATTTCAAATACTGTAGGCGGTTCAGCAATCAGCCTAGGTACTTCATCAGGAAGTATGACAATGGCCAAAGCAGGCAGTTATGCTTTCTTACCTGAACCATTCTATTTCCAACAAAGCGTTGTACGCTTCAATGGGCAAGTATATATTTGTATTGTCAGTAACAATGACAAAGAGTTTATCTATGGTAAATGGCAACTTCTTGACAGTGGTTCAAGAGAGTTAAACGCTTTAGATAGAATTATAGGATATTATCAACCAACTGTCAATATGCCAGGTTATGGTTATTATCAAGACAGAGCAATACAATTAGGTATACCTGTTATTGATATGAGTCAGTTGTTGACTGGCACCATATATCCATACAGCACATATTTTGGTAATTACTTCCAGCCAAGTTTAGAATTGCCAGTTGATGTAGAATTACAAGATAAACCATTCTATCCATCGCAAATTAATTTAGCTGGCATTATTTACAATGGTGTAACATATGTATCTCCGGCTAATACAAGTCAAGGGGCAGCATTGGCTACAAATACATCTGATGACATATGGAATGTAACAAGTTTAACAACAAGCAATTCAGATATTACCTCAATTAATTTTGTAAACAACAAATACTTATTGACAACAGGTAACAGTGCTACGCCTATACTTAGAAGCGTTGACGGTATAACTTGGAGTAGCTTAGGCTATTATACAAGTGGCACAACAACAACATTAAATTTAGCTGGCTTAACACTTCAAGACAGCGCGTATGGTAATGGAGTATATGTAGCAGTTGGGTCTTCAATTATTACAAGCACTGATGCTACAAATTGGAATCAAACATTTACATTTAATAATAACTTGACAGAAATGTTATATGGCGTAACATATGTGACATTAAATGGATTCACAGGATTCGTTGCTGTGGGCATTGGCCAAAGATTTGATTATAGCACTGGCTTTACAGAAATTGTACCAACGGACATAGTATTAACAAGTACAAATGGTAGTTCTTGGAATGTAGTGCCATCATTTGCTTATCATGGATTCTATAGTGTAACAGCAAATAATAATACATTAGTAGCAGTTGGCCAAAACGGCGCAATTTACACAAGCGCCAATGGCACAAATTGGAATGGTATCAACGAAACAAATATTGTTGGCGTCAACACAAATACAAATGTAATAAACGTAGGCAATACTTCAGGATTTACCGTAGGGGAAACTGTAAGATTTACACAATCATTTGACGTAATATCATCAAGCACAACTTACTATATTAAAAATATAGTAAATGGCACACAAGTACAAGTTTCTTTAACAAGTGGCGGATCAGCAGTTACATTAAACGGAACTAATCCAACTGTTGGATTAGCATTAATGTACGCTTATCCATATACAACAGACTTAACAAATGTAAATTATATTAACGGACATTTTGTAGCAGTAGGTAATACAGGGTTAATAAAAACAAGTACAGATGGAATAACTTGGGCAAGTCAAACTTCTGGTACAACACAAAACTTAACAGGATCTACTTATCACAGTGGCACTTATACTGTGGTTGGTTATGATAATACAGTAATTCAATCAAATAACTTATCAACTTGGACACAAACTGGCATATTTGAAACTCCAAGTGCCATATATAATGTAACAGGTGCTCCATTTGATTTTGGTTATGGACCTGAAGAATTAGTAGCAGGTGTAGTGTCAGACAATTTAAGTATGATTGTCAATACAAGACCAGGTACAAACTGGGATCCAACAGAATATGCGCATACAGGATTTGGCGTTACAAGCATTCAATTAACTCCAACTACAGCATTACAAACTGTGTATAGTTTTGCTTCAGCAGAAGTTCAAGTACCATCAACTATAGCAGTATATGTAATCAGTGGTAGTACTGGATTATGTACAAAAATTTATAACTATACTGTAAATTATATTAATCAAACAGTAACATTAAGTTCACCTTTAACTTTCGGTTCAGTAACTGATAGTTTAAGAATAGATGTTTATGAGGTTGGTAACGGTTATCAGTTAGTAAAATCAAGCACACAATATAATCCAATAGTAATTAATTCAAATGGGTTTGAAACAATTCATACTCCTGCTAATTACGCAGGAGAGATTTCTAGTGGCAACGGGGTAATCAGACCAGGAACACAGCCAATTGAAGTAGACGCATTAGCAACAAGCAGCAGCACAAATTCTATAACAGTTACTGGAATAAGCAATTTTACATTAAACAAACCTATTAGCTTCCAAGGCACCGTATTTGGTAATATTGTTGAAGGTACAACATATTATGTTAAAAGCATTAGTACTATTACAAGCAGTATAACAATATCTGATACTATTGACAATAGTACAGGCATAGCTGGCGCAACTTTTGCGTTGGCTGATGACATTGGTGATATGACATGTATTATTGCTGGATCAACAGGTGTTTATTGGACAAGTCCAATTGTTTATCACAATGGAACTAAACTTGTTGCTGGACAATTAAACTTTGTTTCAACAACAATATCGAGCACAAATTCTATTGTTTGCGCAAGCGTAAGTCAATTAGTATCTGGAACACCAGTTACATTTGATAAAAATATTTTTGGTGGCATAACTCCTTTACAAACATATTATGTTAAAACAGTTAACCCAACTAATAATAGTTTTACAATTTCAGCTACAAACGGCGGCTCAACATTTACACTAAGTAATGCTACTGGTAGTTCAAGTTTTGTAACTTATGATTACGCTATTGGATTGGCAAAGGATAGTTTAACTAGTGATATAATATTCAGTGGTAATTATGGTAGTAGCGACTACATAAGTTATACATTGTTTGGTCAAACAACACCAGTTCAATATGGTTATACTATGCCTGAAACTCAAATCTTTACAGGTAATGGTTCGACAACAGTATTTAATTTATCAAATTATATTGATACTGACAGCAGTGTAAACGCAATTGTAGAAGTACAGGGTTTAAGAGTAGATCCTTCAACTTACACTATAAGCCCAGCATATAACAATATTACATTTAACAGCGCTCCGTCTGGCACAATAGCGGTAACTACATATAACTTGACCGATTATCAGTATTTGCATACTCAATCAGGAATAACAAATAATACAGTTGCTAATATTGTATTTGTCAACAACAATGTTATGTCTGTGGCTGGTACAACAAGAATTACAACAGGAATAGCACATAATCTTTCAACTAACGACATTGTAAGACTTGATGGCATTATAGGTAGTAGCCAACTTAACAATAACACATATTACGTACATGTAATTGATAGTAACAATTTTGACATTTACACATCAAGTTACACTATGTCAGGTGTAAATAGCCCAGTAGTTGGAGTTTCAACCTATCAAAGTGGTGGTTATGCTTGGATAGATGGTACTTATATTATAAGTGATACAACAGCCACAGCTTCAACAGTACAAGGGGAAATCACAGTATCATCAACTAACGGTTTACAAATTGGAACACCTGTGTATTTTACAACACCTCAGGGAAGTCTGGGACAAACAGTATTAGGGGCAATTACTACAGGCACAGAATACTATGTCAACGACATTGTAGATAGCACTCATTTCTATGTAAGCACAAGTCGTTATGGTACAAATTTAACATTGGGTTCAACTAGCGGTCAAACAGTAAATGTAACCCAATGGCAACAAACAAATGTTGATAGATTGTATGTAACTATTAATGGGTACAGAGTTCCTTCAAGTTCATTGCGTGTTAATCCAGGCAATTACATAAGTATTTTAAGTACAATTCAACAATCTGACAGTGTAACTATTACAAGCATGGTTCCTTCAGCAACTCCTAATATGATGCGCTACTACTTAAATGTAAATCGTTATGGCGTTCCAACAGTGTACAATGCTAATAGTTCAACTACTTGGTTAATATTACCAGTTGGTGATTTAGATAGCACAATCTATGTTAAAGATGTGACACAATTAACACAAACAATTGTTCAAAATGTAGTTGCCCCAAGTAAAACTAATAATATTATCGAAATTCCATTAAATGTAGATAAGAGAACATTAAGCAGTCTTACAGTTTACAACAACAATACAGCAAGTTACTTGCCAACTAGTGATTATTATGTACAACTTATTGACTTATATCCTTATGTCTTTATAACAAATGGCGTAAATGTAGGTGATAATCTTACAATCACAGCATTAGAAGGTAACACAGTTTACGTAAACGGAGAACAAATCAAGTTTACAAGTATCAATGGCCCAGTTCAAGCTGGTTATATCGTCAAAGGACAAACTTATACCATTGATTACATAGGTACAACTGACTTTACACGAATAGGCGCAAGTAGCAATACAGTTGGGGTCACATTTGTAGCAAATGATGGTATTTCAAGTAATCCAAACGGTACACAAATTGGTACAGGAACTGGCACAGCAGTCAGTCAAAATACATTATGTGGAATACAAAGAGGGGCAAACGGTACAGCACAGCAAACTTATATTCCAGTAAATACTCCTGTATTAGGATTATTACAACGAAATCTATTGCCTGAAATATATTATAATCAAACTTGGAATCCAATTCCTGGTGTTTATAATGTAACAGAGGGAGATCCATTACAAATTGCTGATACAACGCCAGCGACCTTCTTACAATCGGATTAAAAACTATGATAAATAATTCTATGAATTTAAATAAAGAAAAGAAGGAAAACACTGTGGTTTCCAATCCAGCTAAAAAGCCAAATGAACTAGGATCAATACAATTTTCATCGCATGTGAAGATTTATGACCCTAATACCAAAGAAGTTTTGGTTAATAAAAGAGGGGATAATTAAATGTCAATAATCAATTATGCCCTAAAAGTTGAAGGCTTTTTAAAAATTTATGATCCAAACAATTTAGAAGTGTTTGTAGAAAAGAAAAATGCTATTAACTATGAAAACATGAGTATAGCATTAGCAAACACATTAAGTAACAGAGGCTATGGTGAAATCTATCAAATGGCATTTGGTAATGGCGCAGCCAGCGTAGACAGCACAGGGGTAATTACATATCTTCCCCCAAATACTACAGGGCAAAACGCTTCGCTTTACAACCAAACATATGCCAAAATAGTAGATGATAACAGCGTTTTTAACACAGATCCAACACGCAATAATATGACCGTGTATCATACAAGTGGCACAGTTTATAGTGATATATTAGTTCAGTGTTTATTAGACTACGGCGAACCTGCTGGTCAAAATGCTTTTGACAACAGCACGCAAACTAATAGTTCGTTTATTTTCGATGAATTGGGGTTATTAGCAAATAATGGTGTAGATACATATGGGCAAGTTATTACAAGTTTATTAACACATGTTGTATTTCATCCAGTTCAAAAAAGTTTGAATAGACAGATTCAAATTGATTATACAATTCGTATTCAAAGTTTAACAAACTTAGTTACAACAAGTCCTTCACAGGTTTAATGGAGCTTAGATAGTGTCATATGTAATTTATAAAACTGATGGTACAATATTAACAACTATACCAGATGGCACTATTAATACCACATCGACTTCACTTCAATTGCCTGGACGATTATATCCAGGCTATGGTCAAGTATTAGATACAAACTTTGTTTGGTTACTTCAAAATTTTGCTAGTAGTAATGTACCACAAAATCCCTTAGCAGGACAATTATGGTATAATACATCAAACAATGTTTTACAATTGTGTCCTATTGACGGCGAAAGTAATGCTGCCAATTGGCAAACTGTTGTAAGTATTAGTCCATCAAGCGCCAATTTAATATTAGGAAACTTAACTGTAAATGGAAATATTGCTGCTAATAATATATCAGCAACTAATAATGTCTCAGCTAATCTTGCGAACGTTAATTACTTGACAGTTAAAAACAATGCCAATATCGCAAATATTTCAGTAAATGGCAATGCCACACTAAATTCAATTTTATCAACTAATATTACTACAGGAAGTTCATCAACAAATGGCACTCTTACCGGTAACTGGACTCTTGGTATAGGTTCAAATATTTACGGATTAAACATTTCAGCAGCAAATATTATTGGCAGCGTAGCTAGTGCCAATGTTGCTACAGTAGCTAGCGAAGTATCAGCCAATGCTCAACCTAATATTAATGTATTAGGAACATTAACTTATCTAACAGTATCAGGTGGGATAACCTCAAACATCTATACTTCTACTACTCCACAAGGAACAAGCCCATTTAATATTGCTAGCAACACACTAGTTGCTAATTTAAACGCTAATTTATTAAATGGATACAGCAGTAATATATCAAACACTCCTTATACAGCAGTTATAAGAGATAATTTTGGTAATGTTAATGGTAACTTTATTTTAGGCAATGGTTATTATTTAACCGGAGTTAACAAGGGAGTACAACCAAATATTGGATATGGCGCAAGTAATGTTAATATTGCTTCAGCAGATGCGAACGTAACTGTTTCTGTATTTGGTATTCCTAATACTGTTGTTTTTACAAGTTCAGGTGTAAACGTAGCTGGCACTGTAACAGCAAATGGCGGTTATGTTGGAAGCTTGATTACAGGAAGTCAACCTAATATTACAACTGTTGGCACATTAAATAGTTTAACAGTAGCCGGAAATATAACAACAGCTAACGCAAGTTTAGGAAATGTAGTAACAGCAAACTACTTTGTTGGTGATGGGCATGGATTAACAAATTTAAACATATCATCTGCTACAGTATCAAACGCAAATTACGCAAATTTTGCTGGAACAGTAGTATTTGGTTCTCAACCTAATATTACAAGTGTAGGTACACTTACCAACTTAACATCTTCTGGTAATATAACAGGGTTGCGTTTTATAGGCAATTTTGTAGGAAATGGAGCCAGCATTAGTAATATAAATGGTGCCAATGTAACAGGAGCAGTAGCATACGCAACTACAGCTAATAGTGTAGCTGCAGCAAATGTCTCAGGAACAGTAGCAAGTGCCACAGTGGCTGCCAGCGCAAATAGCGTAGCAGGTGCTAACGTAGTAGGATCAGTTTCAGTAGCAAATGTAGCTAATAGCGTATCAGGAAGTAATGTTTCAGGAACAGTTAACAGCGCCACTTACGCAGCAGTAGCAAATAGTGTAGCTGGGGTTAACGTATCAGGACAAGTCAGCTACGCCGCTGTAGCTAACAGCGTAGCGGGTGGTAATGTTTCAGGCAAAGTTGCTAACGCAAGTTATGCCGATAATGCTGGCAACGCAATTAACTCAACTAATTCAGCTAATGCTAATTACGCTAATAGCGCAGGAACAAGCACATTTGCGACAAGTGCCGGAACAGCAAGCACTGTTACAACAGCAGCACAACCAAACATTACAAGTGTAGGTACATTAAGCAGTCTAAGTGTTTCAGGAAGTTTAAGCGCAAGTTCACTATCTGGTGATGGTGGCGGATTAGCTAATATAACTGGCGCAAACGTGACAGGTACAGTTGCTAACGCAACCTACGCAGCAAACGCAGGATACGCCACAAATGCTGGGCTAGCCTCTACAGTTACTACATTAAATTCACCTCAAATTATAAGTGCATTGGGATTTACACCTTATAACTCAACCAACCCATCAGGATTTTTAAATACAAGCAATTTTAATCCAAGCGCAGGTAGTCCAGGATATATTACTTTGCCAGGTGGAATATTAATGCAATGGGGCAAATTTGACTACACTGCTAATGAACAACTTGTGGGTCCAGTAGCTTATCCTGTACCTTTTAGCAATACACCATGGTCTGTAATAGCTACTCCTTATATAAACGGGGCTAGCGGGACTGTGGACTTATGGCTTCAGGTAGTTTGGGGACTTACGAATAACTATAATTTCTCGGTTCAATATCAAAGAGCAACAAGTAGTTCAGGTAACCTTAACGGCTTTACATGGGTAGCTTTTGGACCAGCATAATTTAATTTAGATAAATACAGTAACGGAGTTTTTTGAATGGCATATACGATAGTTAAAAGCAATGGTACAGTATTAACAACTATTGCTGACGGCACAATTAATACAACAAGTACTAGTTTAGGCTTACCTGGCAGAAACTATGCTGGTTATGGTCAAGCATTAGATGAAAACTTTGTATATCTAGTTGAAAATTTTGCCAAATCAACTCCTCCTGCTAATCCTTTAGCAGGTCAACTTTGGTTTAATACAAACAACAGCACAATGTATATTTGCCCTGCTGATGGCACAACTAATCAAGCATCTTGGTTAGCACTTACAGCTACAGCAAGCGGTGGTAACACAACATTCGGCGCAGTAACAGTTACAGGCAACTTGTCTGCTAATAACGCAGCTATTGTTAATACTACAACAGCAAACGCTGCTAGTGTTAATTTTCTTACTGTAAATAGCAATGCCACAATAGGCAACGCTAGCATAACTTCTGCTAACATTGGCACATTAACAACACAAGTAATTACAACAGGTGGTTCTTCTACATCAGGATCAATCACAGGTGTATGGACAGCAACAGGTTCAGGAACTGCCAATGGCGCAGCAGGTACAGCAATGTACATTACAGGTGGCAATTTATTAGTTCGAGGTAGCGGTAATATCGGTATTAGAACTGATAACTATTATTATGCCAATGGTAACCCTATTAGTTTCGCTGGTACATACAGCAATAGCAACGTAGCAGCGTATCTGCCAACATATGGCGGTAATATATTAGTTACTCAAATTACAGCAAACGTAATAACAACTGGCGCAAACACTAACCCAGGTTCAATTACAGGTAACTGGGCATTAACAGCAGGATCAAGATTAGTAGCTACATACGCTGACTTGGCAGAAAGATTTGCCGCTGACGAAGCATATGACGCGGGCACAGTTGTAGAATTAGGTGGTGAAAAAGAAATTACTGCTGTAAAATATGAATTAAGTGAAGATGTATTTGGTGTTATAAGTAATACTGCTGCTTATTTGATGAATAGCGGCGCAGGCGATGATGACACACATCCTCCAGTAGCGGTTACAGGTAGAGTACAAGTAAAAGTTACTGGTAAAGTTAACAAAAATGATAGATTAGTAAGTGCGGGAAATGGTCTTGCTAGAGCAGCAAACAGAAATGAAATTACAGCATTTAACGTAATTGGTCGCGCACTAAATAGTAAAACAACAGATGGAATTGGCACAGTAGAAGCCATAGTAATGATAGTATAATAGGGTTTAGAAATGACTTACGCACAGTATGGATTGATACAAGCAACAGATTTTAACACGTTAGTTGGCACTACTAACTTTACAGCAGGCACACTTAATACGGTTTGGGCAACAGGTGGTGGTAGTGCAGGATATGGACAAACAGCAGTAGGTCAAGTAACAGCAGGCGGCACTGTAACAGCCGCAGGTCAATGGAATGCATTAGTTAGTAACACAGCAAGCGCAGCTACACACCAGGGCACAAGCATTACAGCAGTCACAGCACCTGTAGCTGGCAACACAATTACATATGTAAGTGCTATTTCAACAAACTTAACAACAATTTATAATAGCAGACTTAATGCTGCTAGCCAAGGTTCAACAACATCAAACACAGCAACTTTTGGTAGCACATGGAGTAGTGCGTTAACATTCACATTTACTGCTACATTTGCCAACGGCGATGCTGCTCGTTATTTCTTTAACAGTGGCGGTCAATTAGCATTAACATGCAGTCACCCAACTGGTACAGGTATTAACTTATTGTTAAACAACTTAGCAAGTAACGTTGGTACAGTTGTATTAAGTGCACCAACAGGTCCAACAATCACAGTTAGTAGTACAAGTTATTCGGGCGTTACTAAAATCGGCGGCGGCGGCAACGCCCCAAGCCCATATCTAACAAATAATGGTTACTATGCGTTGACAACAGCAAACGCAAACGTTTTCCAACAAGCCGCTAGTACCGGACCAAGTGGTTACTTAAGTACAAACATTAAGTTTTTAATTAAATCAAATGGTACACAGGGAACCAACGGTGACTCAGGTAGCATTATTACAATCTACTGTTTATGGACAGAAATCCCAACTGGGTTAACAGCAAGTAGTGGCAGTGCTACGACTATGACAGTTCGCCCACCAGAAACAACTAACTTAGCTAATAGTTGGGGAACAATTACTCTCGCTGGATCAGTAACAGGCTCATAATTTTTTAGGACATGTTTATAGCTATCTAAATACTCGTAGGGAGTATATATGGATACTAAAACGTTAATTACCGAAGCAAAAGCCAGATTTAATCACAATTCAGCAAAAAGCTATTTAAAAGAAAAATACAATGCTAAACTACTGTTAGCAGAACAGGGCGGTCTATGGCGCGCTGACGCTACCACAATTAGTTTATTAAGAGCATTTGACACACCTACACTTGTTTTAAATGATACATTTGATAATCCAGTAGAAGTTGACAGACCTCTGTTACTTGAAAAATTAACTGATGTATATACAGTTATAATGTCAGAATACTATGCTGAATGGAAACATCTTGAGGCTAAACGATGAGTCGTGGAGCAATATTATTTGCTTTCAATAGTCCAACTTATAATTATTATGACATGGCAGTTTATACTGCTAAACGTATAAATCATTTTTTGGGCATGCCTGTAACATTAGTTACAGACGAGCAGACTTGCCCAAAAAAATCAAAATATAAGTTTGATAAAGTCATAAAAGTTATTCCAGACAAAAACAATGTAAGAGATTTTGGAATTTGGATTAATAAAGGACGTTATCAAGCTTATGAACTAAGTCCATATGATGAAACATTATTATTGGATGTTGACTATATGGTTAATAGTGACAAGTTACTTAAAACTTTTGAAATCTCAGAAGATTTTTGCTGCCACGACACAACAAATTTTTTAATGCATCCTAATGCTACACAAGAATGTCTTAGCGTGTATAGTTATAACACACTATGGGCAACAGTAGTTGCTTTTAGAAAAACAAAACGTGCTAAACAAATTTTTGAATGTTTAGAAATGGTACAAAATAATTATGATCATTATGCTAATATTCATAATTTCATTGGCGGTGTATATCGCAATGATTACGCACTTACACTAGCATTACGTATTGTAAATGGACATACTTTGTTGCCAGGAGATATTATCCCATGGAACTTATTACACGTTGGTAAAAACACTCAAGTATACGCAGATACAAACGAAAAATTTAATACGCAGTATACTGTGATGTTTGACAATTGGCAACGTAGTAAGATTCGTAAAGAATATATTACAATCAAGGATATGGATTTTCATGTTATGAATAAAGATATCTTTGTGGAGTTGATCAATGAATAAAGGCTTTGTTATTGTAGCACAAAATACATACAAAACTGATTACGTAAAATGTGCTGAAGTTTTAGCAACGAGCATCAAAAAAGTTATGCCCAAAGCTAAAGTAACTTTAATATCAGACAACATTACATTTAATGAAATATTTGACTCAGTGGTAAAATTTCCCTATGGAGATTTAAATCCATTAGGAGAGTGGAAACTTGCTAATGATTGGCAGGTCTATAAAGCTAGCCCATACGAATATACTATTAAATTAGAAGCAGATATGTATTTGCCAAAAAGTATTGACTACTGGTGGGACGTATTGTGCCAAAAAGATTTAGTTGTAAGTTCTACAATTAGAAATTTTAAACAAGAAATTTCCGATGTAAGAGTTTATAGAAAACTTATTGATGATAACAAATTACCAGATGTGTATAATGCTATTACATATTTTAAGAAAGGCGATTTAGCAGAAAAATTTTTTAGAATTGTAAGAGATGTTTTTGAAAACTGGAAAGATTATAAAGCAATATTAAAATGTCATCCACACGAACCTGTAACAACAGATTGGGCGTATAGTATAGCATGTCATATATTAGGCAATGAGAATACAACTATGCCACATTTCAAAGAAATGAGCATGGTACATATGAAACAATGGGTAAATGGATTACCAACAGAAAACTGGACTGATATATTGGCATATGAAATATTGCCACACTCACTAAGAGTTAATACAGTACCACAACAGTATCCATTTCACTATCATGTAAAAACATTTGCTAAAAAAATAGAGGCAGGGTTATGAGTGAAAATGAAGAATTTATAACTATTTGGTCAGCTCCAACTGTAATTAAACCAACATTTCGACTATATTATGATGACAAAGGCAATGTCATATGTTATACTTGTGAACAGTTAGAAGGTAACTTTATTGAAATTGATAGTCAGACATTTGCCGAAGCAAGACCTGATGTTAGAGTTGTTAATGGTAAGATATCAACTGTTGCTAGTAATTTAGTAATTAGTAAACTACAGCCACACGACACTGAAGGTGTAAGTACACATACTGACGATATAAGTGTTATTGTTTCAAATAAAGTTAAAACTAAAAAACAAAAATGGAAATTAGTCACTAAAGAATATGGATAATATTATTGACATTGCTGATTTAGATTGTATCTATCTAAGCTATGATGAGCCACAAAAAGAAGAATTTTGGTTAAAGATTAAAAACATGGTTCCCTATGCCAAACGTGTAGATGGCGTTAAGGGCAGTGATGCCGCACATAAAGCAGCGGCCGAGGCTAGTGATACCGAACGTTTTATTCTTATTGACGGCGACAACATGCCCAATGAAGAATTTTTCAATTTACAATTAGACTTTACTGACAAAGACCCACGATATAAACAAGCACAGTTTCGTTGGAAAGCAACAAACATTATTAATGGCTTGCGTTATGGCAATGGCGGCATGAGTAGTTGGACTAAAACTTATGTAATGAATATGAAGACGCATGAAAATCAAACTGATGGTGATGCGTCACGTATTGCTGACTTTTGCTTAGATAGCAATGACAACTTGTATTGGGCAATGTATGATTGCTATAGCACAACATATCCTAACTACACAAGTTTTCAAGCATGGCGCGCTGGTTTTCGTGAAGGCGTAAAGATGTGTTTAGTACGTGGTGTTGTGCCTAGCATTGACGATTTTAAAACAAATGTAAGTAGTCGCAATTTAAACAATCTTACTATATGGCATAACATTGGCGCTGACACTCAAAATGGCATATGGGCAATATATGGCGCAAGACTAGGCACGTATATGACTATGCTAACAGATTGGAACGCACATAACGTACAATGGTTTGATAACTATATTGAATTGTGGAAAGAACATAAAGATAACGATCCACATGAAGAAATGCTACGATTAGGCAAAGAGTTAAAACTAAAATTAGATTTGCCTATATGTAATTATCACATAGAAGAAAGTAAATTTTTCAAACGTCATTACACAGCAGATAAACACAACTTAGGCCCATTAGTTACTGAAATGAAAATCATACGTAAGATAGAAGGCTGGTAATGAGTTACGAAAGTGATCGCATCAAACAAATTAAAATTAAGATTGAACAGGAAGTAGGACCTACATTCTGTTTAGCAAAGTGGCACCACGTTACAATGTACTTACAAAGTGGGGAGACACATAGTTGTTATCATCCACGACCACACAAGATTCCATTAGAAGAACTAAAAGATAATCCTTCAGCATTACACAATACGAACGAAAAGAAACAAGAACGCAAACTAATGTTAGAAGGCGGTAAGCCTGATGGGTGTGTTTACTGTTGGAACATTGAGGCAATGGGCCCAGACTATATCAGTGATCGTCATATACGTAATGGTAGTATATTCACAGAAGAACGTTACGAACAAACAGCCAAAAGACCTTGGGATCAGAACATTAATCCAGAGTATCTGGAAATCAACTTTGGTAATGAATGTAACTTTAAATGTGGATATTGTCATCCTAAATATAGCACACGTTTCTATAATGAAATTGTAGAACATGGTCCAGTACAAACGGTACGAAATCATAGATGTGATGTTGACTGGATGAAACTATTTCAACGTGAAGAAGAAAATCCCTATGTTGACGCATTTTGGGAATGGTGGCCCGAACTACGCAAAAGTTTAAACATTATGCGTGTTACAGGTGGCGAACCCACAATGCATCGTAGTACATGGCAACTATTAAATGAAATTGATAAAGATCCAATGCCTTGGCTTGAATTGAATATCAATAGCAACTTAGGTACTAAAACAGCACTAATTGAAAAGCTTAGTAGTTCAGTTAAAAAACTATGTGACGAAAAGAAAATTCGTAGTTTTAAATTGTTTACAAGTATGGATACATGGGGAGAACGTGCTGAATATATACGCACAGGATTAGATTTAGAATTATGGGAGAAAAACTTTCATACTTATCTAACACAAACAGATAGTCCAATCACGTTTATGATTACGTTTAATATTTTTAGTGTAACTACATTTAAATCGTTTTTAGAAAAGATATTAGAATGGCGCAACACTTATGATTGGTATGATGATCCTGTAAACCCACAGCATCGTGTGCGTTTTGATACTCCATACTTACGTGATCCTATACAATATGATATGAATATATTGCCTAAAGGCGAGTTTATGCCATATATGTATGATACACTAGAGTTTATGAAAGCTAATGTTGATGATACTAGCGGCAAGAAATTTAGCACTATTGAATATGAAAAGTTTAAACGTGTAGTTGATTACATGGCTGAAACACATTACAGTGATGAAAAACTAATTGAAGGTCGTAGAGACTTTTATAATTGGTTCAATGAATTAGACGAACGCAGAGAAACAGACATGCTTAGTGTGTTTCCAGAAATGATGAATTTTTACAGATTATGTCAGGATGTAAATAGAACTAATCCATTATAGGAATTAAATAGCATATTATGAGTATATACGATAAAGAATATTATTTGAATCAAAGCAAAACATTTTGTATGTATCCATGGATACATATTCATACTACTCCATCTTGCAGAACTGCGCCCTGCTGTATTGCTAAAAGTTGTACTGATGACTATGCTCTTAGTCCATTAGACTATGATTTAATGGGTTTGGTTAATAGCAAAGGGCAACGTGATTTAAGATTGGATATGTTAAAAGGCGAACCCAATCCTGAATGTGAAAATTGTTATAAACACGAGGCTCAAGGTATTGAAAGCAGCAGACAAAGTGTAAATAAACACTATGGTCAATTTTTCGAAGAAGCTATTAGCTATACACAAGAAGATGGTGGCTTGTCAGAATTTAAAATGCGATATTTTGATATAAGATTTAATAACATTTGTAATTTTAAATGTCGAACATGCCAAAGTCATTATAGTAGTCAATGGGAACAAGAAGATTTAAAATATAAAAAACATGGCGCTAAGGTGTTACCAAAAAATGATAATAAAAAATTATTAGAAGATATCATTAAACAGATTCCACATATGTATGGCGCTTATTTTGCTGGAGGAGAACCTTTAATCACAGAACAGCATTATATCTTATTAGAAGAAATGATTAAGCAAGGTAGAACAGATATTTTACTGTTGTACAATACAAACTTAAGTAATTTAAAATTTAAAGACAAAGACTTAATTGGTCTTTGGAAACATTTTAAACCAAAAATTAATCTATATGTTAGTATTGATCATGTTAGAGAACGAGCAGAATATATTAGACATGGTACAGATTGGGGTGTAGTCGAATCTAACTTCATGGAAGTTAAGAAACAAGAAAACATTAATTGTTGTATTAATACAGTACTAAGTGTGTTTAATATTTTAACAATTGATAAATTTTATGAATATCTTGTTAGTAAAAACATGTACCATCCAACATGCCCAACATACTCATTATATAATATGAGTACACCAACGCATCTGTCAGCACACATATTGCCAGACGAGCTTAAAGCCAAAGCTAAGATTAGCTTAGAAAATGGGCAGCAGTTACTAAAAGATAATAACTTTACACCTGAACAAGTATTAGAACTTGTAAACGCTAATAAATGGATTTACAGTCAAAATACATGGGAAAAAGAAAAATATAATTTCATTACTGAAATTACACGACTTGATAGAATACGCGGTGAAAGTTTTATACAGGTATTCCCTGAACTTGCTCCTTTAGTTTACAACATCAGAACAAACAAAAGACAGTTACCAGTAGTATGAACAAAGACTTCTTATTAAATGAAAGCAAAGTCTTTTGTATGTTTCCATGGGTACATTTAAACACAACACCCAAGGGTGATATCTATCCCTGCTGTAGCAATGACTATCAAAGTCCATTTGCTAACACAAAAGACAGCACATTAGAACAAGCATTTAATAATGAAAAAATGAAACAATTGCGTTTGGATATGTTAAACGAACGCAAGAATAGTATTTGTACGTTTTGTTATAAGCACGAAGAAGCCGGACCACATAGTTTTAGAAACTATAGCAAAGATCATTTTGCCAAATACTTTGATGAAGTTGTGACTACTACACAGCCAGACGGTACTGTGCCAGATTTTAAAATGCGTTACTTTGATATACGCTTTAGCAATATCTGTAACTTTAAATGCCGTACCTGTGGCAGTGAATTTAGCAGTCAATGGGCAGCAGAAATGCGTGAGAACTTTGACAAAAACATGCCAGTTGTAATACATGTAGATAACAACAAGGGCAATATACTAGAAGAAGTATTAACACATGTTCCATATATTGATCTAGCATACTTTGCTGGTGGCGAACCATTAATCACAGACGAACATTATACTATGTTAGAAGAAATGATTCGTTTGGGTCGCACTGATATTACATTACGATATAACACAAACGCAAGCAATATCAAATACAAAAAACACGATATACTTGATTTATGGAAACACTTTAAAAAGATTGAACTAAGTTGTAGCATCGATCATTATGGAAGTCGTGCTGAATGGATACGTCATGGCACAGATTGGGGTAAAGTAGAAAGTAACTTACTTACGTTTAGAAATTTAGACTATGTTGACTTTCAAATCAATACAGTACTAAGTATTTTTAACTATTATACATTGGGTGAATTTTACGAATACCTTAAAAGCAAAAACATTGTACGTGGCTATGATTGGTATCATAGTTTGTATCTAGCAGTACATCCAACACATTATTGTGCTAAGAGTATGCCCAAAAGTTTAAAACTAGAAGCCAGCGATAAACTGCGTAAGTTTATAGATAACAATAAAGAAAGCAATGGATTATTACATAGATTGGGCAACGAAGCAGTTAATTTTGCTAATGAACAAGATACATGGGCTGATAATCGTAATACATTTTTACAGTATACACAAAGTATGGATAGCATACGCAATGAAAACTTCTGGCAAATATTTCCCGAGTTAAATAACTTAGCAACACTCAAGGAGTAATTATGTACCGCCCAGAATATCTAACATGGTCTGCTTATAGATTGAAAAAACACAATAGAAAAGATAAACTTACAAACTTACAAAAAAATAATGGATAAAAATAAGATACAAAACTTAGTACAGAACGGTAAACACTTTTGTGTGCTACCATGGATTCATTTTCACGCTTGGCCCGATAAGCGAGTACTCCCCTGCTGTGTTGCGGACAGCAATATGCCTGTTGCGTCAATAAATGATGATGAATCCATTCTTGATATGATGAATAGCGATGACTTTAAGAAGTTGCGTGTTGCTATGTTAGATGATGAGCCTGTAGAAACCTGCAAGCGTTGCTATGACTTAGAATTAATTGGCACATGGACCATGCGTCAAAGTCATAACAAACGCAAAGGTCTTGAGTATGTAAACTATATTGCTGAAAACACACAAAAAGATGGTACATTAGATAAGTTTGAAATGAAATACATGGATATACGTTTTAGTAATCTATGTAATATGAAGTGCCGTAGTTGTGGTCCAGGCTGTAGTAGCCAATGGGCACAAGAATATGTAGAAAACAATGGCATTGAAAAGTATCAAACACACTTTCACAATACCAAAATTGTTGTAAGCAACAATGATGATCTTAAGTTTATGGCTAAATTAAAGCCACATCTTAAAGACGTTACAGAAGTATATTTTGCTGGCGGCGAGATTATTATTCAGCCTGAACATTATGAATGTTTAGATTATTGGATTGAGAATGGATTAACAGATCAAGTTGAATTAACATATACCACTAATCTAAGTCAATTAAAATATAGAAAAGATGTAGACTTAATTAGTTATTGGAAAAAGTTTCCTAAATTAAAAATATGGGCTAGCTTAGACGCACATGGCTCACTGGCAGAAGTCATACGTAAGGGTACTGATTGGAATCGTATTGTTAATAATATTAAACTAATCAAACAAGAAGTCCCACACGCAGAGTTTCAAATTACTCCCACAATTAGTATTTGGAACGTGTTTACATTCCCTGACTTCTTTGATTATATGATTAAGAATGGATTTATTGATACTAAGAGCAGTCCAAGATTTAACTTAGTTACTTTCCCGTGGTATGCTAATATCATGATATTGCCAGCACATGTTAAACGTAGACTTGTTGAATTATATCGTGTATATCAAAATCGTTATAAAAATAATATTGATATCTATAACGGTTTTAAAATGATCATTTACAACTTAACAGTGGGCGAAGAAAACAAAGGTGGCATACAAGAGTTTATTCAACACACAAAAGAAATAGATAGTTTACGTGATGAAAGTTTATTAGATTTAGTTCCAGATTTAAAAGAGGTGTTTGAGTGGGCAGAAAGTTAATTGCTATTGAGGCACCTCAACCCTATCTAGCAGTTACATGGCAAGTTAATAACTACTGTAACTATAAATGTAGTTATTGCAATCCTGGAAACTGGAGCGGTACTGATAGAAATGAAGGTAACTTAGATCGTTATATTGAAAATTTATCTACAATTATAAACAAATACAAAGACGCAGGTTATAAAAACTTTAAGTTTTTCTTTAGTGGCGGCGAACCAACTGCTTGGAGTAATTTTATACCTATTTGCGAATGGATTTATAACGAATTACCAAGAGCAACATTAGCAGTAAACACAAACTTAAGTCGCCCATTAGCTTGGTGGCAAAAGCACTATTATCTATTTGACGATGTAGTCGCTAGCTTTCATATTGAATATAGCAATAAGAAGAAGTATGAAGAAAACAGTATATTCTTATGTGAAAAGGTTAATTATCTTGCTACTAAAATGCTAATGCACGAAGAACGTTTCTGGGAAGTTGTAGAGTTTGGCAATTATTTAAAGACGGTAATGCCTAACTATTTTATTGAATGGACTCCACTATTCGATGAAATGACAGTAAACGCAAGTCCATGGCACTATAATGACCCTGAAAAAGAAGAATGGCTTAAAAAGAATACAACAGAAATACATCAAACTAAAAGAAAGCCAATGAAACGTACAACTCTTACTGTAAGCTATTGTAAATATGATGACAATACTAGTGAGGTATGTAACAGCAATGAAGTTATAGTATCTGGAAATAACTTCTTTAGTGGTTGGTCATGTAATGTAGGCGACTGTTTGTTTATTAATCCAATTGGCGAAATGAGTTTAGCAAGTTGTGGACAGGGTGGGTATGTAGGCAATATTTTAGAAGATGTAAGCCAAGCAGGACCCAAAAAAATAATTTGTGAAAAAGAACATTGCCATTGTGGCACAGATATTATTATTCCAAAGGCTAGTGAATTATGGCAATCTTAAACAGAGACAATTTTTATCATTTAGGTTCAAGAGATTTTATTGAAAAGCGTGAAAGTACCAGCACATGGTTTATTCGTGATTTTCACAATGATCCAGTAGATTATTACTTTTTTGATTTTAAAGATGGAGATGTATTTGATTACTATCCATTACATCAATTTTTAACAAATGAAGAAATACAATCTATTAAAGATAGAAAAGTAATGTTGTGTATTGATAATTGCCATGAATCATATCATAGCATAATTGACCCATTGTATAGAAGTTTAGTTATTAAACAGGGAATACCAGCAGATCAAATATTGTTATTAACTGAAAGTGCTGATATAGCAACAGAAATCGAAAGAATTGCTAGTTTATACAATCAACCATTGATGAAAGCAGAATGGATATGTACATTTGAATACAACATTCAAGTTAATATTAAAGAACGTTATCCAAATGAACAAGACATTCCCAATAGATTACAATTAAAAGATTATAGTAAAAAGTTCTTAAACTTTAATAGAAGATGGCGTAGTCAAAGAGTATTATTAGTAGCATTAATGAAAGCTTATGGAATACTAGATTATGGCTATGTTAGTTTAGGTAAAGCAGATGATAACATGAGTTGGAATGAAGGGCTGTTTACATGGATTGACAGTTTATTAAATCACGAACCCAGTAAACTTAAATTAAAAAGATTTAAAAGTGACATTTTAAGTTTACCCGAAATGTATCTTGATAATACAAATTTAGTAGAAAATCAACCTTTATTAGATGACGCTACTCATCCGTTTTATGACAATAGTTATTTTAGTGTAGTAACAGAAACTAACTTTTTTAAAAGTCCAACGTATGGTAGAGATGAAAGCGCGAGATTTTTTAGTGAGAAAATCTTTAAACCAGTAGCAGAATGTCATCCATTGATTATAGTCAGTGTGCCGAATATGTTAGAAAAATGGACTGAATTGGGTTATAAAAGTTATAGTCCTTATATAGATGAAAGCTATGATAGTGAAAGTAATGAAAGTTTAAGAATGTTTAAAATTATAAAAGAAATTAAACGATTAAGTGAATTGTCAGGTGATGAATTGACAACTTTTTTAAACGGAGTAAAAGAAATTACTACATACAACTACAATGTTTTAAGAAATAAAACATTATTTTGCCGCAGGTTAAATTACTAAAATGCTTATAAAACCAGAACATTTAAACTATTTAAAAAACAAATATCAAAGAATTTTTATCTTTGGATGTAGTTTTACAAACTACTATTGGCCAACTTGGGCTAACATACTACACTGGGAAATACCAAACGTTACTTGCTATAACTTTGGACAGTCAGGTGGTGGTAATCTTTTTATAGCAGCAACATTAGTAGCAGCTAATCAAAAATATAAATTTAACGAAACTGATTTGGTAATACCACATTGGAGTACATATTGTCGTGAAGATCGTTATATTCAAAACGGTTGGTTAACACCTGGCAATATTTGGACTCAGGGTAGTTATGATGATGAATTTCTTAAAAAGTTTGCCTGCGCTAAAGGTTATATTGTTAGAGATTTGGCTATCATAACAAGTATAAAATATATGTTACAACAACTGCCCTGTGATAGTCTAATGTTACACGCAGTAAATCCAAGATACGATAGTAGATATTTCGAAGGCTATGGGTTTGAAGACGTAATAGATTTATACAAAGACACTATAGAAAGTATGCCAGAAACATTGTATGATTGTGTAAAGGCAATAGATCAATATGGATCTTATAATTGGATTAATGCCCACGAATATTTTAACAAACATCATAACAATGGTAAGGGCGGTATGTACCAAGATTATCATCCAAGCCCTGTACGTTATATGTCATATTTACAAAATATAGGTATTAATTTATCAAGTCCGGTTAAATTAAAAGCGCACACAGTATATGATGAACTTTTACAATTAACAAACCATGATGATATATTAATGTGGAGTAGAAATCTTTATAATAGTACACCTAATTACTATAACAGTGAGCATTTAATCTAATGGGCTTACTAAACAGAGACGGATATTATAACTTATCCACATTTAGTCATAATACTAGATTGGAGTATTGGACTAACACACTTGCTTGGCAAATGCGTCAAACACAAATTCCTGGCAAAGACTGTGATTATGATTACTACTATCTTGAGTATAAAGGAGGAAACGCATTTGAGTTGTTTCCTTTAGATAGTTTTATGAATCCAAGAACTTTAGAAAATATACGCAAAAAGAAAACTTTTTTAATGTGTGTAAATTTTCACGAAGGGTTTATAGATGGTGTAGAAGCAATATATAAACACGTTGTAATTGGGCAAAATATACCAGCAGAACAAATTATTATTGGCACAGGCAACTTTGACTTGTACAATGAAGTTCTGAGATGTAGCCAACTTTATAATTTACCTGAAATACGTGTTGAAATATTCATGGAATTAGAATACAAACTACAACACGAACGAAATTTAAACGAAGGTACCAACCCTGACGTAATGCCTAGCATGCCAATGAGTTTAAACACATTACAACATAAAAAGTATGATAAAAAATATCTGTGTTTCAACAGAAGATGGCGTTTACATCGCCCTGTATTAGTAGCATTACTTGAAGTAAATGATTTATTAAAGTATGGACATGTAAGTTTAGGTAATGCTGATGATAATCATGACTGGGCTAAAACATGGGATTGGATACTACATAGTCATCAAGGATATGATGCGATTCATGAGTTGCTACAAGCAAATATGGAAAGGATTTTTAATTTAGAACCGTTGTATTTGGATACCCCAGATTTAGTAACTAATCGCGCCACACTAGATACATCAACTGATTATTTGTATAACGATACATATTTTAGTGTTGTTACTGAAACCAATTATTATAGTGATCCATCACATAACGGCGGCAGATATTTAACAGAAAAAACATTTAAAGCGATTGCTTGTGAGCATCCATTTATATTAGTGGCTTGCCCAAACATATTGTCTGCTTTACATGAATTGGGATATAAAACTTTTAGTCCTTATATTGATGAAAGTTATGACCAAGAATACAACGATGGCAAACGTTTATTAAAAATAATAGCAGAAATCAACCGATTGTGTAATTTATCTAGTGAAGAACTATCTGAATTTTTAGACAAATGTAAAGAGATTACAAATCATAACTTAAATGTACTTAAAAACAAAGATAATTTTATACACAAGGTAAACTACAAAAATAAATAGTTCAGAGGTAATTATGACAAAAGTGGCAATGATTGGAGTTGGAAAATTAGGGCAAGACTGCGCAGAAGTAATGGCAGAAAGTTATGATGTAACAGGATATGATATTGTACCAAGAAATCCTAGTAATTTTCCTATGTCGAGTACTATTGAACAAGCAGTACAAGGCCGTGATTTAATTTTTATTGCTGCTCCAACTGCTCACGATCCTGAATATGGTGGTGAAACACCAACTAGTCATTTACCAGTAAAAGATTTTGATTATAGTGTTGTCACAGATATTTTAACTGAAGTTAATAAGTATGTAACAAAAGATCAATTAGTTGTTCTTATCAGTACAACACTTCCAGGCACAGTTCGCAATATACTTGCTCCCTGTATTACAAACGCACGTTTCATTTATAACCCTTACTTGATTGCTATGGGAACTGTAAAGTGGGACATGGTAAATCCAGAAATGGTTATTATCGGTACTGAAGATGGCGATGTCACAGGTGACGCTAAACAGTTGATTGACTTTTATAAAACTTTTATGCAAAATAGTCCACGTTACGAAGTAGGAACATGGGACGAAGCTGAAAGTATTAAGATTTTCTATAATACATTTATTAGTACAAAAATTGCCTTAGTCAATATGATTCAAGATGTAGCAGAAAAGAATGGCAATATTAACGTTGATATTGTTACAAACGCATTAGCAAATAGCACTCATAGAATTATGAGTAGCAAATATATGACAGCAGGCATGGGCGATGGTGGAGCATGCCACCCACGTGATAACATCGCATTAAGATATATGGCTGATCGTTTAAATTTAGGATATGATTTATTTGATAGCATCATGACTGCTAGAGAAGTACAAGCAGAAAACATGGCAAAACGCTGTTTAGAAAACGGCAAAAACGTTACTATCTTAGGAAAAGCATATAAGCCCGGAGTACCTTACACAAATGGCAGTGCCACAATGCTAGTGGGCTTTTATGTTGAAAAACTAGGCGGCAATTTAAATTATTATGATCCAAATACAGGTGATACTGATTTGAAACCTGATTGGACAGATGTTTACTTAGTTGGATATATCGAAGATTGGGTATACCAACTAAGATTGCCTGCCCACGCAACATTAATTGATCCATGGCGCAAATTAGACAGTAGTAATTGTAGTAGCACAGCAATTGTTAGCTATGGCAATACTCGTAAAAAAAAAGTTACGACCTAGAATCTGACAGTAAAAATCATCAGGTATTAAATTCAACGTTACGAAACTTCCCAAGTTTCAAACAATACAGTGATACCTTTAATGTATTTTATAGCTGTACAGGTAATCCTAACCCAATTACAATACCCACAGAAGTATTTGTAAAAGCAGTTAGAGAATACTATAATAAAGGCGTAACTAAATTTATTTTTATGTGCGCACCAGAAACACTATTAAAAAACATAGTAAGAAAGATTCAAACAATTGTACATGCCTGTGATGAAATCCCAGCAAGTAATTTTATATTTCAAAGTTCAAATTTAGATAGCGAGTTATATTACAATCAATATTGTGATACTATGAACTTTGACAGAAGAATGAGTCAAACAGCTTGCCATAATTTTGAAATGATAGTATTGTCAAGCGTACCTGGATTTATAAACAATTTGGGTAGTGAAGTTACTTACAATATCAAAAATAAAAGTAAAAAGTTTGTATGTTTTAATAAGGTACATAGATATCATAGAGTTGAATTATTATCTAAAATGTTAGAATCAAAATTGATAGAGCAGGGATACTATAGTTTTGAGGGTGGGCATAGTGATTGGATGAAGCAAAGCATTTTAGTTAACCCAACAGTTGAAAAGACATTAAATCAACATAAAGATTTATTCCCTTTAAGACTAGAAGGCGGTATTACCGAAAATAGACATAATCCAATATTCTTAGAAGTACCTGATTTAAAATATCATGATGATAGTTACTTTAGCATAGTTACAGAAACAATATTCTATGAAAAAACTAGTAAGAAATATAACATAGAGGGTCTGTTAGACTATTTTGAAGGTGTGTTTTTAACTGAAAAAACATATAGACCAATTGCTCTCAAACACCCATTTATATTATTAGCAGCTCCTTATAGTTTACAAAAACTAAGAGAAAGAGGATATAAAACATTTAGTCCATATATAGATGAAAGTTATGATACTGAAACTTGTGGCGACACTAGATTTGAAATGATTTGGAAAGAAATCAACAGACTATGTAATTTTTCTGATAGTGAATGGATAACATGGCAAAACAATATACAACCAATTGTTGAACATAACTATCATTTTTTGAAAAGTCAAAAAGATTTTTCATTAAAAGATTATGGGTATTTGTTTAATAATTAAATAAGTATACGAGGAATACATAGTGGCATTAGACTTTAATTTATTATCATTAGCTAAGAAAAACAAAAAGATAGAAGAAAAACCAACAGAAGACGTACAAGATTTGCGTCATCGTGCTATGTTGGATGCTATCGCACCATATGCTAAACCAACTGTACAAAAGAACTTAACTCCAGTATATGTAGATTATAAAACACGCAATACCAAATTAGTATTAGTGTTGTGTCCAGAATGGAGCCCACATATGCCACCATTTAGTCTAGCAAGACTTAGTGGCATAGCAAAAAGTGCGGGCTATGAAACACATATCATGGATTTGAATGTAAAAGCATATAACGCATATCATGGCGATTGGCGTCCAAATAATAAATTGCCATTTAGATTATGGGATCCAAGTGCCAGCTGGCATTGGCTGGGAGAAACATATCTTAAAGATATTCACCCTGTACTTGAACCTATATTAAATGACGCTATTGATAAAATCATAGCTATGAATCCACAAGTAGTAGGTTTCAGTGTATATTATATTAGTGAAGAACCTACTAAGTGGATGTGCCAAGAATTAAAACGCAGAGCGCCACATATTAAAATTGCTGTTGGTGGACCTAACGCACATAAGAGTTGGTTTAAAGTTGAACCATACTATGACTATGTTTGCGTAGGTGAGGGCGAACAAGCATTGTTAGATATACTTGAAGAAGTTGAAAATGGTGTAGAACGTACTGAACCCTATATAATTAAACAACCAGAAGATCAACGTATCAATATTAATGGCTTGCCAATGCCAGACTATGAAAGCATTGACTTTAGTGAATACGCTATTCCAAATGGTGTTAATAGTGAAATTAGTAGAGGTTGTACAGCAAAATGTACATTCTGTGAAGAAACACACTTTTGGAAGTATCGTCAACGTCAAGCAGTAGACTTAATTACAGAAGTTGAATGGCTTTATTACAACAAGGGCGTTGACATAATATGGTTTATTGACAGCCTGGTAAATGGCAACGTTAAAGAATTACGTGCTTTTGCTAAAGCATTAAAAGCTAAAAACTTGCCTATCAAATGGACAGGTTACGCACGTTGTGATGGACGCATGGACTTAGAATACATGCGTGATCTAGCCGAAGGCGGCTGTATCATGTTGAACTATGGTATTGAAAGCGGCAGTCAAAAAGTATTAGATGACATGGCTAAAGGCGTTACTATTGCTGAAATGGAACAAAACTTCCGTGATGGCAAAGAAGTAGGCATATGGGCTGCTACTAACTGGATCGTAGGCTTTCCAACTGAAGACTTTCAAGACTTTGCTGACAGTATGACATTCTTATGGCGTAACCGTAACAACAATATAAACAACGTTGGCGCGGGCGTAGGCTATGGATTAGGTCCCGAAACAATTGTAGGTCAAAACACACACAAATATAATGTCAGTGCACAGAAATATCAAAATCACTGGATTACACAAGACTTTACTAAAGGTGGAACACACGTAATGATACGTGTAAAAACATTCCATATGTTCTTAGATTTCATGACAAACTGTACAGAAGTGCCTTTTGGTTATCCAATACGAACAAGTTTAGAAAAAGATCATTATAGAATTATATTTGATAATCCTAAAGTTATTAAAGAAATCGAATATGAAAAGTTTGATTATAATATTATTCCAGAAGTAAATCCTGATAATCCATTTGCTAATACACTTGTAAATGAAATATGGCCATTCTTACGTATGTTATGGAAAACACGTGGTGGGTATTTTGCTATTATCAAGTTCAATCCTGATATTGACTTAAAAGAATTTGGTAGTCAATATGGCCCAGGAATGTTCACTGCTACATATAAATTTAGAATCACAGAAGAAGGCAAATGGACTGCTAACTTTAGTTTTGACTTTAAACAAGTAGACAATATATTTGACGATAGAACTGATAGCAGAAGAGGTCCATTCTACGCACAAGATTATAGTAGAATACAAGCTAACACAGCTAAACGCGCACGCCAACTTGCTAAACCAACTTGGGACGTAGAAGAAGGTCGTAGTGGACAAGACTTCTCAGATTTGCTTGAAGAAGAAAAAAGACTAAACGAAACAATTGATTTTTCGTTTCATTATGAATATAAAGGAACTGGCGACTGGGGTAATGTAAAAGATTATCAAGTTGAAGTTTCTAATGTCAAACGTGATATGCTTCCTGAAAAAGAAAACATGACAGAAGTTCAAACCATAAGCGTATCAAGTATTAAACGCACTAGACCAACGGAACCGTTATGAAAGAGAAAATATTAGTTATCGCAGGTGATAATCACTGTGCTGGTTGCGAAATGAACGGTGTAGAAGATAGTAAAGAAAACCGTAGCAAATCATTTGGCGGATTACTAGCAAAAAAACTTGGATATAAACCAGTTAACATCGCATATCCAGGATCAAGCAATACAGGTATTGCTAGATCAGTTATGGAGTGGGTACATAGAAAATATGATAGTTACTTAATGGATGTTACTTTTTTAGTTGGTTGGACAGAAAGTAGTAGAATAGATGTTCCCTATAGAATGCCAAAACCCTATGATACATTATATCCCGGGTTTGATTGGGTGCCTTTAACACAACAAGACTACTTAATGATTAACACTGGGTATCCAGGATCTCAACCTGATGAAAAACTTATAATTGCTGATTGGCAACCGTTTATGCACAGTCAGAATTTTTATTTTGAAATATTAACATTTCAATATATTTTACAACTTCAGTACTTGTTTAAATCACACAATTTTAAATATATTATGTGTAACACTTTAAACATGTATAGTGAGAATAACGCACAAGCTGAGTTTTATAAAAATTGTATTGACACAACATACTATTATGAACCATGGGAAAATATGCAAAGTTTTTACTTTAAATATGCTCATCAGGGACACAAAAACGAAAAAGCCAAGTACATGCATCACGGCGAAGAACCACATCGTTTATACGCAGAAGAACTTTATAATTTTATAAAGGATAAATTATGAAACGTGTGTTAATTGCTGGTGATAGTTTTGCCTGTGATTGGACTAAAAAATACAATGGGTTTGGTTGGCCAAACATGCTTACAACTCTTTACAAAGTTAAAAATGTAGCACAAGCAGGAGTAAGCGAATATAAAATTCATAAGCAACTTTCTAGGGAAAACCTAGACAAGTATGACTATATTATTGTAAGTCATACTAGTCCATTTCGCATACCTGTAGAAAAACACCCATTACATAGTAAAGATAAACTTCATAAAAACAGTGATTTGATTTACAATGATATTTTACATCATGTTGATAATCATCCTGAACTATCAGTGATAACACAATTTTATGAAAAATACATGTATAGTGAATATATGGAATTTGTACATAGTTTGTTGATGCGTGATATTGATAATATGTTAGATAATAAAAAAACATTACATTTGTTTCATGTAGAAGACAATTGTGTATATAAATTTAAAAATATGTTAAATTTTAATGACATATGGTTAGCAAATAAGGGTTTAATTAATCATTATAATGAGACAGGCAATATTTTAGTATTGAACAAAATTGTTGAACAGTTGGAAAAATTATGAAAGAAAAAGTTTGTTTAATTGCTGGCGGAAGTGACGTAGCAGGTAGTGAAATTGACGGCACAGATGACAGTAAATATAATAGAGAAAATAGTTTTGGTAATATAGTTGCTAAACAACTTGGATACCGTCCAATTAACATAGCAATGACAGGATCGACTAACCCCAGTGTAATGCGTAGCGTTATCGAATGGATTAATACGCAATATGATCCTGAAAAGATGGATTTATTTGTTATTATTGGATGGACTGAAAGTAGTAGAATGGAAATTCCATGGATTAAATCTACGCCATGGGAAACTTACAATTCAGGAGCAGACTGGTATAGCGCAAGCGCAAATGATTACTTAAGAGTAAATGCTGGATGGGCAGGAACTTATCACGAAGAACAAGTAGCAATTGCTGAATGTCATAGAATTATGGTATCTTATGGATTCTTTCTTGAAATTATTAGTGCTAATAATATTTTAACAATTCAATTTTTGTTAAAATCATTAAAGATTCCTTATATTATGTGTAACACATTACATATGTTTACTCCTTTGTCACACTCAACAAGACAACTTAAATTTTATATAGAACAAATTGATAGAAAACGTTATATCAATATTATTAACAATAACGAATCCTTCTTTACAAAATACAAAACTTTGGGCTACGTTAATCCTAAAGCTAAATATTGGCATCATGATGAAAAGCCCCATATATTATATGCTGGGGTATTGTTAAAGTTCATAGAGGAAAACAAATGTTTATAGTACGTTGGATTAAAGCAATTATACGCGAATATCAATTTAGAAAAAGATTGAAAGAATTGCGCAAAAGAGACCCATTCATTTACAAATGAAATATCATATAGGATTAAGTTGCGGATTTCACGATGCGGGTTTAACAGTTATCAGTGGTGATGGTGAAATACGTTTTGCCAGTCATAGCGAAAGATACAGTAAAGTTAAACACGATAAAGACCTGTGTCCTGAAATAGTAGAAGACGCACTTAATTATGTACATGGGCCTTACACACTTAATTACTATGAAAAACCCTGGTTAAAATTATTTCGACAAATTCGTGCAGGTCAAAGTTTAGACTATCCTAAAGCCGAACGTGTTATAGGCAAAACTGTCATGGAACTGTTTGATAATGAGCCTGTAAACACACATAGTCATCACAAATGCCATGCTGCTGCTGGATTCCAAACAAGTCATTTCACTGACGCAACCGTAGTTGTTATTGATGCTATTGGTGAAATGGACACAATTAGTATATGGGACGCACGTTACAATCGTCATGGCATAGCACAGTATAAAAAACTATGGAGCAAGAGTTACCCTGATAGTATAGGACTATTCTATAGTGCTATGACAAAACGTGTGGGACTTAAACCATTAGATGAAGAATATATTTTAATGGGTATGGTTGCTTATGGTAGCAGTACATTAGCAGACATAATGAAGTTTGAAGTATTAGACAGTGCTAAAAACTTTCAATTTAAGAACAATTTTCATATTGGTGTAGATGATAATTTCATGTCACATTTAAGCGACATGGATATTGCTGCTTGTACACAAAAGATCACAGAAGATTTAATATGTAATGTTATGAAACTTGCTGTTAAGTTAGGGCGCAGTCGTAACTTAGTATATGGCGGTGGAGTAGCACTTAACTGTCTAGCAAATAGATTGTTAGGTAATTATTTTAACAAGATATGGATTATGCCTAACCCAGGTGATGCTGGCAATAGTTTAGGCGCAGCAGCATTAAGTTATGGTAAAGAAGTAGCATGGCGCGATGCTTTTTTGGGTCATGATATTAAAGGACCATACCCCGTTAAGAATATTATTTCTGAATTAGCAGTAAATAAGATGGTAGGTGTTGCTAGTGGACGTAGTGAGTTTGGACCAAGAGCATTGGGCAATCGCAGTTTATTAGCAGACCCACGTGGAACTGAAATTAAAGATACAGTAAATGAAATTAAACGCAGACAAAAATTTAGACCTTTTGCGCCTATCATACTTGAAGAAATGGTACATGACTATTTTGTTATGCCCCGTCATTGGAATGATAGTAGATATATGCAGGTTGTCGCCCCTTGTAAGTTTCCAGACTTATATCCTGCTATTGTACACGCTGATAACAGTAGTCGTGTACAAACAGTACCTAACGATGGCAGTGGTATTAGAAAATTGTTAGAACGTTGGTGTGAAATTACAGGTTGCCCTATGCTATTAAACACGAGTTTAAACATACGTGGCGAACCAATGGTAAATGATCGGGTCGATGCTGATCGTTTTGAAAAATTATACAACCTTAAAGTCTGCTCATAAGTAATCTACATGCTTAGAGATGTATTTTACTACGGCAATAAGCCAAATGTTCACCCACGTGAAAAATATGCGATCAATTTTGAAGACGCACGTAAACAAGCAACCACTGAACATTTTTGGATTATAAACGAATACTGTGATTATCGAGGTTTTAACTGGGACTTCGATTATGAATTATTGCCTGATGACGATGTATGGGCTGAAGAACATATAAACATATGGCCTAGTATACATCAAAAAGACAGTGGCACATGGCTTGTACCTAATAATGGTAGCAATATTAAAGTATATAGAAATGATGTTGAAAAATTAATTAGAAAAAACACAAATCACTGGGTAATGATTGATAAGATCGATACAACTAAATTTGATTTTAGTTGGCATCCTGATCCCACTGATCCTCCCTATATCTACAAATGGGGCTGTAAATGGTATCCAGTAGAAATTCAAAGTGTATTAGAATATCATACTCCGGGCGCTATTGAAATAAAATACATGCCACATATTGTGGAAGTATTGCCTAATTACGATAATTGGATAGAAATTCAAACAGTAGATAAATCCAGGTTTGATATGACATATCGTCCTGATCCATTGGATCCTCCCTACATTTACGTATGGGGCAATCATTATATTGACGCAACATTAAAACCTACAATTGAATATCATACTCCAGGAGCAACTGAACGTAAGTATGTACACAATAATGTAGATGTGTTGCCTGAAACAGAAAGATGGATCATACCTGAAAATTGTGATATTGATAGTTTTGACTTTAGTTGGAGACCCGATCCACGCGAACCTGACTATATTTACGAGTTTGGCACACAGTGGCAAAAGACAGGCGGTCCTAAATACGTATGTCCTAACGCTACACAAATAAAATACGTAGATGGTCAATGTGTACTTAAACCTATACAATCAGATAATTGGCAAATACTTAATAATTATAAAATTAAAAGTTTTGATTATAGCTGGCATCCTGATGATACTGATGACCCCTACATTTATGTGTTTGGTAATAATCAATATCCTGCAAACGAAATGCCTACAATACAATACGTAGTTGAAGGGGCAACCGAAGTAAAATACGTGTATGATAATAAAGCTATATTAGATACTGATATGAGTAACTGGATTATACCTGATAACTTAGACACATCAGAATTTGATTTTAGTTGGAAGCCACACCCCAAAGACCCTGCGTTTATATATGAATTCGGAACTCAATGGCAAAAGACTGGCGGACCTAGATATGTGGTTGAAGGTGCTACTGAAATAAAATATGTTACTTCACAAAAAGCAATGATGCTTAGTAACAAAGATGATAAAAACTGGTATATACCTGAATATGTTATAGTAGATAGTTTTGATTTCAGTTGGCATCCTAATAATATTGATAAACCCTATATCTATCAGTTCGGTACTCAATGGGCATTAACAGGTGGACCTAAGTATGTTGTGCCTGGTGCTACTGAAATAAAATACATTGAAGAACCTATTGCTGTAGCAGGAGTTAACTATGAAAACTGGGCTACTCCTGATGAAATCGATATGGATAGTTTTGATTTTAGTTGGCATCCATATGTAGAAGATCAGCCTTATATCTATGAGTTTGGCACACAGCATCAAAAAACAGGCGGGCCCAGATATATTACTCCAGGTTGTGATGAAAACAGCCCTATAAAATATATTGACCGTCGTATTTTAAGCAGCATTAGATTGCCTGATAAAACAAACTTTGAAACTGTTGAAGGCATAAAAATAAAAGAATTTGATTATAGTTGGCATCCTGATAATACAGAACAACCTTATATCTATGTGTTTGGTAATAACTTATATCCTGCTGAAATAATGCCAACTATAAAGTATATTGTAGAAGGCGCAACTGAAATTAAGTATGTAAGTGACATAGTAGCCACACTAGATATAAATTACGATAACTGGATTATACCCGACAACTGTGATGTTAGTGAATTTGATTTTAGTTGGATACCTAATCCCAAAGACCCACCTTATATCTATCAGTTCCCTACACAATGGCATGAATATGGCGGACCTCAATATGTAGTGCCTGGGGCAACTGATTATAAGTTCATGGATATTAAAGGTGCGAAAACATATACTAACAAATTAAACTTTGATATTCCTAAAAATATTGATGATAGTGAATTTGATTATAGTTGGGTGCCACATCCCAAAGACCCTCCATTGATTTATGAATGGGGAACACAATGGCAGAAAACAGGTGGACCACGTTATGTAGTTAAAGATGCTACAGAAGTCAAGTATATGACAAATCAACGTGTTAAAATGTTAAGTAACGAAAATGATAAAAACTGGGTCATACCTGATAATGTTACATTAGATAGTTTTGACTTTAGTTGGCATCCTGACAGCACAGATAAACCCTTCATCTATCAATTTGGTACACAGTGGGCACTGACGGGTGGTCCTAAGTATGTTATGCCTAAAGCACGTGAAGTCAAATATATTGAAGAACCACTTGCTACTGCTGCGCCTTGTAAAGATAACTGGGTTATACCATCTGACATTGATGTTGATAGTTTTGATTTCAGTTGGCATCCATATGTAGAAGATCAACCTTATATTTATATATTCGGTACACAATGGCAAAAGACAGGCGGTCCAAAATACATTACTCCAGGCGCTACTAATGATAGCCCAGTCAAATATATTGACACACGTATTTTACACGCAACAAAATTGCCTAATGACAAAAACTTTGAATGTGTAAAAGGTATAAAAATAAAAGGCTTTGATTATAGCTGGCATCCTGATGAAAGTGAGCCGCCATATATCTATGTGTTTGGTAATAATCTATACCCACCAGAGATTATGCCTACTATAAAATACACAGTAGAAGGCGCAACTGAAATAAAATATATTCATAATCCAATGGCTATACTTGACAAATCTACTGAAAATTGGATTATACCTGAAAACATTGATGTTAGTGAGTTTGATTTTAGTTGGATACCTAATCCACATGAGCCACCTTACATTTATGAGTTTAATACTCAATGGCAAGAACAAGGTGGTCCACAATATGTAGTACAAGGAGCAACTGAAAAGAAATATGTTTCAGGAAGTCTAGCAAAAAGTCTTCCTAATAAAACCAATTTTAAAGTGTTGATAGACGCAGACTTTGACTTTAGTTGGCATCCTAGCCCATTAGACCCACCTTATATCTATGTGTTTGGCAATCAGTGGCACGACAGTGTTAAAGATCCTACAATTGAATATGTTACTCCTGGCGCAACAGTTAGAAAGTATTTGACAACTCCTGTTGCTAAAGTAAAAGCAAATATGAGTAACTGGGTTATACCTGATAATGTAAACACTACTAATTTTGATTTTAGCTGGCGTCCTGACCCTGATAGTCCATCATATATCTATCAATTTGGCACACTCAAAGATGATACTGATGGCCCAAGATATGTAACTCCCGATAACAACGGAGAAATAGTCAAACTATTACGTGTAGAAAAAGAAGTCACTGATCAAATTGATATTACAGTATTTCAATATTATATTGAAACTACACTTGAAGACTTAATAAACAAACACCCTAATGAACTGTTTTGGGCTAAACGCAAAAATATTGATTATAGTAATTTTAATTTTGACTGGCGTCCAAGTATTGAGCAAGCAAGATATGTACACGTATTTGGTAGTAGTGACAGTGAAGTCACACAAACGTATTTTGTAAACAGTAAGACATATATTGAAGGACACCGTGAGTTAAACTATATTGACAGTGATGTTAAAATTACAAATGAATATCTTGCTGAATTATTTAAACCCAGCGATATGTTCTTAGTTGACAGAGGCAATAAAGAATGTCAAGAGCGTTTTGATCTATTAAAACAGCGCTTTCCTAACATACAAAAAACAAGATTTTTAAATACATGGGCAGATACAATCAACCGTTGTATTAATCGTAGTAACACAGACTTGTGTTGGATATTGAATAGCGAATTAGATTATACTAATTTTGACTTTAAGTATTACCCTAATCCCTGGCAAATGAATATGATACATGTGTTTGGTACTCAATGGAGTCATTGGGGCACAACATATATGGTCAATCGTAATACTTTTGCTGAAGACACCAAGTATGTTAAAGTTATTGAACATCTAAAGAACTTAAACTTTGTAAAAGAAAAACGTGCGATTGCCACAAGTTGTATCTATGATATCGTAGTAATCGACCATGGCAACGATGAATGCCAAAGTGTTGTTGATAGTTTAAGCAATCGAACTAAAAACATTAGCACATACAAGTATGACACAAGTTATTTCAACACAATTAAAAAACTTGTAGATAGTTTACCAACTAAGAAAGAACATTATATTTGGATTTGTAGCAGCACTAATGACTATAGTAAATTTGACTTTAGTTATATCTGCGATCCATTTGCCAAAGATAATCTACACGTATTTGCCAGTGACAAGCAAAAGTTTGGCGATACGTTCTTGTTAGACGTAAACAAAACACGTGAAATTATAAACGACATTGACGCATTACAAAGTTATCATAAAGTTAATTACATACAGCATTTAAATAGCCCAAGACTTCCAGCGCCTGTATTCAAGACGTTTGACGAAGATCATGTAGAAACACTTAAAAATAAATTTAACTTCCCATACGCAATATTTGAAACAGAAAGTTTTGATCACAAAGACGTTGAACCAATCAGTTTATGGACAGAAGAAACTAAGAATATACTTGTAACAAGCACAGGCGCTAGTCGCATTATTGTGCCTAAAGAATTATACGATTATCCGTATATTAATGAATTATACGATTTTCCGTATATTAAGACCAATAAGCAATTACTACAGTCTAGCCCACTAGACATTGTGTTTTTAAGCAATGGCGAAGTTAATGCTGACGAAAACTATGAACATTTGTTATATGTAACTCGTGGATTAAAAAATCGAATTGTTAGAGTAGACGGCATCAATGGGCGTATAAACGCATATCATGCCACAGCACTAGCAAGTAATACTAGCTGGGCATTTACAGTATTTGCTAAAATTAAAGTAGATAACAAGTTTGACTGGGGCTGGCAACCTGACAGATTACAAAGACCCAAACACTATATCTTTACAGCACTTAACCCACTCAACGGGTTAGAGTATGGGCATCAGGCTGTAATTACTCA